>JAEEGG010003936.1_pt1 | contig 36494 bp, 35 predicted proteins | sample 9134161 | NCBI WGS metagenome assembly JAEEGG01 (sample SAMN16246543, study PRJNA631951) | gut metagenome | biome: gut microbiome; feature: rumen; material: CR-attached | host: Bos | place: Iran: Karaj | collected 2018-10
CACATCGGATGCGATGAATCTAGCGGTTTACCAAGTCCTTCAGTAGACAGGCTTCAAGATGAGTCACCACACCATTGGGCATGCAACTGCACACCCGATAGGGAATTCTTCTTCTCATAATCTGTAATTTTAATGTAACAATGTTAAAGAACACCTCATCACCAGCCTTTTTAGGCTGATGTTTGCAGGTCTTACGACCCATTGTTACATTGCACTATAAGAGCGGATGCTTAGTTACGTCATCTTGCTATCATCATAAATCTGGTGCAAAAGTAGCAAATAATCCCGTTCCCACCAAATGTTTTGAGGAAAATTTTGATGCCTCAAAAAATATATTATTACGGGTGTTAGAAAACGACGAATTGATGGCTCAATATACAATATGGGCTTTAACGGCATCAAGTGTGACGCGGTTTGCCATTGCAGGGATGATGCCGTTTCTGATGAATTGTTCCACACAACGGGCATAACTTTCTCTGACCAAGGGGCTATCTCAACCCGCCAGATTACCTACTACGAATAAGAAGCGCAAATTGCTGGTGTTTTGCGATTTGGAATTTAGTTTTGAAAAATGGCTTGAACCATCACCGCATGGGTTAAGTTATTGAAAGTCTGATAGATAAGTGGTGATGGTTTAAACGCCAAACCATCACCACTTAACTACTTCATTATTAATATGATAACTTTATAAGTGATGGTTCAAGCCTATTTTCAACAAAATTTTCATTTGTGAGCAATCGAGTAATAACATATGTAAAGAAAAATGTTGCTATAAGGAATGTGACGGGATTAAGAACGAATCTTCTTCAGACGATTGATTGGCGGGAAATGGTCATTTAGAGTCATCGGATTCGAAATTCTGCCTCTAAATATTTGGGGGTTTCAGAAAGATTGTGTACCTTTGTATTCTAAATGTGGCGAATCATGATATTATTAACTTTTTAAATATAACGCTTATGAAACAGTTTTTTACTCTACTATTTGCGGTGGCGTTTTGCCTTCAGGTTTCGGCTGACGAAAAATACCCTCGTAAGATTGTGATGGAGGAGGGTACGGGCACCTGGTGCGGCTGGTGTGTCCGTGGTATCGAGACGATTAAGCGGATGTCGGAGAAGTATCCTGATAACTTTATCGGCATCGGGCTGCATTACGGCGATGAGATGGACTATATCGATAACTATTCGCCAATCCTTGATATGATCGGTGGTTTCCCAGGCTGTTTCATCAACCGTAGGTCGAGTGATTACGAGAGTGTCAGTCTGGAGGGTGCTGAAGAAGCTGTTAAGGCTTTGAAGGATAAGGCCATTGCGAAGATTGAGGCTTCTGCCTCTTTCACCGATGCGACGAAGAAGCAGATTCTGGTGAGTACCAAGACGACCTTCGGCTTTGACAAGAGTTCTGCAAAATATAAGATTGCTTATGTCGTGGTGGAGGATAATGTGGGGCCGTATAAGCAGGGAAACTACTACTCTGGTATGGATCTTAGCAAGAGTGACTATATGTACGACTGGTCGAAAAAGGCATCGGTGGTGTCTATTAAGTTCAACGATGTGGCCAGAGGCATCTATCCCAGTGCTACGGGCAAGGATGGTAGTGTGCCGACGACGGTGAAGAAGAATGAGGCCAATAGTTACGATTATACCGTGACGCTCCCCAAAACGGTTGCCAATGCCGATAATGTCAGTATTGTGACCCTGCTGATCGACAGCTCCACTGGTGAGATCGTCAATGCCGATAAGGTGGCGATGGGTGGTAGCACCACTTCTATCCAGACGATGGAGAGCGTAAGAGAAAATGAGCCCGATGTGTGGTATAACCTGAATGGCCAGCGTGTGGAGAAGCCAGCGAAGGGCCTTTATATTAAGAATGGTAAGAAGGTGCTCGTGAAATGAGAAAGGTAATCATATTCTTCCTCTTTCTGATGACTGGCCTGACGGCTCAGGCGCAGTTGCCCTCGGTGGTTCTGAAGGGTGTCGATGGTCAGGCAGTGAGTGTGGATACGCTTTCCAACCATGGCAAGCCCTTTATCATTGACTTCTTTGCCACCTGGTGTAAGCCTTGTAATCGCGAGCTGTCGGCCATCAGCGAGGTGTATGAGGATTGGCAAGAGGAGACGGGTGTCAAGCTGATAGCCGTCTCCATCGACCAGGCTCAGAATATCCATAAGGTAAAGCCTCTGGTCGATCAGTTGGGATGGCCTTACGAGGTGCTGTTGGATCCGAATAGTGATCTGAAGCGTGCTTTGGGTATACAGTTGATTCCCTATACGCTTGTGATCGATGGCGAGGGAAAGATTGTCTATCGTCATTTGGGTTATGCCGATGGCGAGGAGGAAGAACTGATTGAAGAGGTGAGAAAACTGGTGAGTTCAGAAACGGAAGTTGAGAAAGCAGAGCGTGAGGAAACAGATGGTGAAGAGTGAAATACGCAAACAACCTGTTGGCTATCAGGAGTGGTGGATTTCTCTATCACTGCTCCTTGTCTTTGTGTTATGCTTCACGCCTTCTGTCGCTCAGGACGATAAGGGTATCGTGGTGAGCGGAAGTATCCAGAGTGATGTGCTGATTCCTCAGGAGGACGAGAAGATCGGCGCGCCAGATTATAAGGAGTGGGGACTTACTAATACGTATGCAGAGGTCAGTCTGCAAAGCAAGTATGTAGATGCCGGCACCAGACTGGAGTATCTGGAGCATCCGTTGCCTGGGTTCGAGAATGACTTTGCGGGGTGGGGTATCGCCCATCTTTATGTGAAGGCACATACGAAGAAGCTTGAACTGACAGCTGGAAGTGTCTACGATCAGTTCGGCTCTGGTCTTATCTTCCGTACGTATGAGGAGCGGAGTCTTGGCATCGACAATTCCATCTTAGGTGGGCGCATTGTTTATAAGCCTGTGAATGGTGTGACACTGAAAGCTCTGACGGGTAAACAGCGTCGCTATTGGAGCCTCAACGACTCCTGGATTACAGGTGCTGACGTGGAGATCGGTATGGAGTCGCTGGTGAAATCGTTGGCAGAGAGCCAGACTTTCCTCACCCTTGGTTTCTCCTGGGTCAACAAATACGAAGGTCAGGAGGATATCATGACTGATGCCACTCATAAACTGAACCTTCCTGAGTATGTGAATGCCTTTGATATCCGCGCCAAACTACAGAGGAAGAATGTCAGTCTGGTGGCGGAATACGCGCAGAAGTCGCAGGATCCTTCATTTGACAATGGGTACATCTATCGTCGTGGTTATGCGGCGATGCTCTCAGGCTCTTATTCCAAACGTGGTATGAGTCTGCTGGTACAGGCCAAGCGCAGTGATAACATGTCGTTCAGGAGTGAGCGGAGCATGACAGGAACTTCTTCGTTTATCAATCACCTTCCTGCTTTCACCATGGAGCATACCTATACGCTGGCAGCCCTTTATCCATACGCCACAAATCCAGACGGGGAATGGGCTTATCAGGCGGAGGGAGCCTATACATTCAAGAGGAAGACCCCGCTGGGAGGAAAGTATGGTACAACGGTTAAGTTGAATTTCTCACATATCCACAGCATCGATCAGAGCCGGAAATCATTGAATGGACTTGAGGCAGGTTCTGACGGCTATGGATCAGCCTTCTGGAAATGGGGAGACAGCATGTTCTACCAGGATCTGAATGTGCAGGTGGATAAACGAGTGTCGAAGTCGACAAGGCTACACCTCATGTATATGAATCAGTTCTATAACAAGACTGCTGTAGAGGGAGAAGGTGGTATGATTCATTCAGACATCATTGTTGGAGATGTCAGATCCACTCTGGGGAAGAAGATAACCCTTAGGGTTGAAGGTCAGTATCTGTTTACCAAGGATGATCAGGGCGACTGGGCCTTTGGTCTGCTGGAACTCTCTTGTGCGCCCCATTGGATGTTTACGGTGTCTGATCTGTATAATGTCGGTGAGACCCATCTGCATTATTATATGGGGTCAGTCACCTTCTCGGCCAAATCGCATCGTGTGCAAGTGGGGTATGGACGGACAAGAGCCGGCTATAACTGTTCAGGTGGTGTTTGTCGCTATGTGCCCGCCAGCAAGGGGTTCTCTTTGTCGTATAACTATAATTTCTGAGAGAGATGGAGAGAATAAGACTGATAGCGGTTCTGTGGGTGTTTCTGCTTCTATGTGGATGCAGCCATGTGGATGAGGCCGATCGATTGATTGAGGTGGAGCAGGCTGCTGTCTCTCGGGCAGTGCTGATAGAGGACTTTACAGGACAGCGTTGTATCAACTGTCCTGAAGCGGCTGAGGAGATCGCTAGAATGCAACAGCAATATGGGGAGGAGAATATCATCGCCGTCAGTATCCATTCAGGGCCGCTGGCTGTCTATTCTGGAGGACAGGTTGTCGGCTTGCGAACAGAATTAGGCGATACCTATTATAATTATTGGAAGGTAGAAGCAGAACCTTCGGGTCTTATCAACAGAAGGGGTGGTGTCGTTCTCCAGAACCAGTGGCAGGCACTTGTCTATCAGGAGCTGCAGCGACCTGCGCTTGTCTCTCTGGATGTGACGTGTGAACTGACGTCATCGGACATCGTTGATATAACGGTGAGTGGGCAGGTGGCAGAGCATGTCAAGGGTAAACTTCAGGTCTGGTTGACAGAGGACCAGATTGTTGCTCCTCAGATGATGCCTGATGGTACGATGAAGACGAACTATCTGCATCGTCATGTACTACGGACATCGGTGAATGGCACATGGGGAGATGATGTCGATTGGAATGCTGGTGAGAGGGATGTGTGCAAGTACTCTCTGCAACTTGATTCTGAATGGAATACTGACCATTTGTCCATTGTGGCTTTTGTCTATAATGACGAAGGAGTGATGCAGGTTAAAAGTGAAAAGGTGAGAAGGTGAAAATTGAAAAAGTGAATAGTGATGAAGAAAAGTATGATGATTTTGATGGCCTTGGTGGTAACATCGCTCTGCCAAGCCCAGGTGTTTGAATTCCGTTATGGTGGTCAGGCGTTGGAGGATCAGGCAACAGTAACCATCCAGGCTGAAGCTGACAGTTTCTTCCCTGACCAGAAAAACTGTGCCACCAATCCTGCCACAGATCCAAAGAATGGTCTGGTGTTGGTGGTGCTTGACGGAAGTGTGAAGTCTGGAAACGCTACGATGGAGATTCTAAGTAATACGCTCAATCCCACAACAATTCAATGGTGTATGGGGGGCGTCTGTGAACTGATGAACAACAAAACTTCACTGGAAAAGACTTTTTCTACTGGCAGCGATGGAGTGACACAGGTGGAGTTTGATGCCACAAATGTTGCGGCAGAGGGTCTTTTGGAAGCCAGACTGACCGCAAAGATCGGAGAGGAAACGAAGACCGTCACCATCAAATTCGTATCAGGAACAGCGACGGGTATCAACCCATCGTTAAGGGGTTCTGCTGAAGGCAGAAGCTATGGATTGGATGGCGTTGAAGTTAAAACTTCCTCAGGAAAAAGAGGATTTTTCATCCGTGATGGAAAGAAGTATCTTAGGAAATAGCCTCTTTTTTATGGCATAATTACAAAAAAATCGTAGATTGTTTTGCGGTTCTGCGGGAATTGTGTAATTTTGCACGCATTAATGAAGAAACTCTTGCTTGCCTGTCTGCTGCTGGCGGGCTGTACTTCAGGGGAACCGTACAGGAATATCCTGCCCGAAGACTTTCAGTTGAGGACGGGAGATGTGGTGTTTCGAAGAGGTGGAGGCTTCACCAGTCAGGTGGTGTTGGCAGCGGATACAAAGGGCGAATACTCGCATATCGGTATCGTGGTGGATTCGGCTGGCGTGAAGATGATCGTGCATGCCGTTCCTGGCGAACCGGATTATGAAGGCGACGAGGACAGGGTGAAGATGGAGGCGCCCGAGCGATTCTTCTCGACCCAGTTTACGCTGATCGGAGAGGTCTGTCGTCCGCGAGACTCGGTGATTGCGAGGCGGGCTGCTGAGGTGGCGATGAGACAATACAGGAAACGCGTGTTGTTCGACCATGAGTATGATGACACCGATTCGACGAAGATGTATTGTACGGAGCTGGTGGCCTACGCATTCCGAAAGGCAGGGAAGGAGCTCGTTACTGGTGAGCGCCATACGGTGGATCTGCCGATATTGAAGGCAAAGTGCGTTTTTCCGTCGGACATCCATTCGTCGGCATTCCTGGAGTCGAAGATTATGTTTCACAAATAAAAGATAAAGGTTATGAGAAAATTGTTTTTTGCCGTTTTGGTTTGCGCAATGGCAGCCGTTGTAGTAAGTTGTGGTAAGAGTGACTCACCCCGTGGCGTGGCTGAGAAGGCTCTGGACTGTGCCATCAATGAGGACTATCGTGGTTATATGGATTGCATCTACTTCCCTGAGGATCAGCAACAGCAGAAAGAGGCTTATATCACGATGATTGAGGAGAAGGTCAAGAAGAGTAAGGAGACAGAGACGGCCAGCAGCAAGAATCCTACCAGCTACAAGTTCGTCTCTGAGGAGATCAACGAGGAGGCTGGCACTGCCAAGTTGGTTTACGAAGTAACCTATAGTGATGGCACGACAAAGAATGAGCCGATGGACCTGAAGAAGGAGAAGGACGGCAAGTGGTATCTGCAAATGAAGAAATAATTATCATATAAAAATGGCTTATACACGTATGACTGCCGCAGAGGCTGCGGCATTGATTAAGAATGGCAATCATATCGCCATGAGTGGCTTCACACCAGCTGGTGTGGCCAAGGCAACAACCAAGGAGTTGGCAAAACTGGCCATAGCTGAGCATGAGGCTGGCCGCGAATTCAAGGTGGCTATCTTTACAGGTGCCTCTACTGGTCAGAGTACCGATGGTGATCTGGCCAATGCCCAGGCTATCCTGTATCGTGCCCCATACACCACCAACCCCGATTTCCGTAAGCACGTGAACCTGGGAGAGATTCCCTATAACGACCTGCACCTGAGTCACATGGCACAGGAGTTGCGTTATGGTTTCTATGGTCCGCTGGACTGGGCCATCCTTGAGGTGTGCGATATTGAAGAGGTAGGTAATGACTATCATGTCTATCTGACTGCTGCTGGTGGTATCTCGCCCACAGCTGCCAAGTTGGCTAAGCATGTGATTCTGGAGCTGAACAGCTTCCATAATCCCAATGCCAAGTATATCCACGACGTTTACGAGCCGCTGGATCCTCCTTATCGTAAGGCAATTCCCATCGAGCATGTAGGCGATCGTATCGGTGTGCCTTATGTATCTATCCCCAAGGAGAAGGTGGTGGGTGTAGTAGAGTGTAACATCCCCGATGAGGCTCGTGCTTTCAAGGACAGCGATCCTGTAACAGATAAGATCGGATTCCTGACAGCTGAGTTCCTGGTAGAAGAGATGCACAAGGGTCGTATCCCCAAGGAGTTCCTGCCCTTGCAGAGTGGTGTGGGTTCAACGGCCAATGCCATCCTGGGTGCCTTAGGTCAGGACAAGCATGTGCCCGATTTCAACATCTATACCGAGGTGCTGCAGGACAGCGTGGTAGCTATGATGCTGAATGGTCGTGTGAAGGATGCTTCTGCTTGCTCACTCACCGTTTCGAACGAGTGCTTGATGCAGGTTTACGACAATATGGACTACTTCAAGGATCACCTGACCCTGCGTCAGAGTGAGATCTCGAACTCACCTGAGATCATCCGTCGACTGGGTGTCATCGCTATTAACACCGCTATTGAGGCCGACCTCTATGGTAATGTGAACTCTACCCATATCAGTGGTACGAAGATGATGAATGGTATCGGTGGTTCTGGCGACTTTATTCGTAATGCTTACCTGAGTATCTTTACTTGTCCTTCTGTGGCTAAGGGTGGTGTAATCAGCTCAATCGTACCTTTCGTCAGCCATCAGGACAGCTCAGAACACGATGTGAACATCATCGTGACGGAGCAGGGCGTGGCCGACCTTCGTGGTAAGGGCCCCATCCAGCGTGCAGAGACCATCATCGAGAACTGTGCACATCCTGACTACAAGCAGCTGTTGTGGGATTACCTGAAGATTGCGAAGATGGGTCAGACTCGTCATAATCTGCCTGCTGCCTTCGCCATGCACGACACGCTGGCTCGCAAGGGCGACATGAAACTCACTGACTTCGCAGAATATATTAAATAGTTTACAGTTGACGGTTTACAGCTTACAGATGATATGCTGGCAAGCCGTTCTGTCTATAGAAGTAATCAACTGTAAACTGTAAACAGTAAACAGTAAACAAAAAATGTCTAAATTAGTTATTTACAATACACTGACAAGGCAGAAGGAGCGGTTTGAGCCGCTCCATTCGCCGAATGTAGGTATGTATGTCTGCGGACCAACCGTTTATGGTGATCCCCATCTGGGACATGCACGTCCTGCTATTACTTTCGACCTGGTGTTCCGCTATCTGAAGCATTTAGGTTATAAAGTAAGGTACGTGCGTAATATCACTGATGTGGGTCATCTGGAACACGATGCTGACGAGGGTGAGGATAAGATTGCCAAGAAAGCCCGTCTGGAGCAGTTGGAACCCATGGAGATTGCCCAGTATTACACCAATCGCTACCATCAGGCGATGGATGCTCTGGGTGTGTTGCGCCCCTCTATTGAGCCTCATGCTACAGGTCATATCATTGAACAGCAACAGTTGGTGCAGCAGATTCTCGACAATGGCTTTGCCTACGAGAGTAATGGCTCGATATACTTTGATATCGAGGCCTACAACAAGAAGTTTAAGTATGGTATTCTGTCTGGTCGTTCGTTAGAGAACATCAAGGACGAGAGTCGTGAGTTGGCTGGTATCGGTGAAAAGAAGAATCAGGCCGACTTCGCCCTGTGGAAGAAGGCTCAGCCCGAGCATATCATGCGTTGGCCCTCACCCTGGAGCGACGGATTCCCTGGTTGGCACTGTGAGTGTACGGCTATGGGCAGGAAATACTTAGGTGAGGAGTTCGATATTCACGGAGGTGGTATGGATCTGGTGTTCCCGCATCATGAGTGCGAGATTGCCCAGGCTCAGGCTTCAATGGGGCATCCCGCCGTGAAGTACTGGATGCATAACAATATGCTCACCATCAATGGCCAGAAGATGGGTAAGTCGTATAACAACTTCATCACGCTGGAGCAGTTCTTTACTGGTAACCATCCGTTGCTGGAGAAGCCTTACGCCCCCATGACCATCCGTTTCTTCGTACTTTCAGCTCACTATCGTGGCACCGTTGATTTCTCGAACGAGGCGCTGGTAGCAGCTGAGAAAGGACTGGAGAAACTGATGAATGCCATTAGCGATCTCGATCGTGTTCAGGTGTCAGACAAGTGCGATGCTGAGACCGAGAAGGTGGTGAAGGCTCTGCGCCAGAAGTGCTACGACGCCATGAACGATGACTTTGCCACACCTCAGGTAATCAGTAACCTCTTTGAGGCTTGTACGGTGGTGAATAAGCTTGTTGACCACAAGGCTACTATCTGTGCCGACTGTCTCGCTGAACTGAAAGAGACGATGCATCTCTTCACTGAGGATATTCTTGGACTGCAAGGAGCAAGGAGCAAGGGTCAAGGAGCAAGTAGTGAGGAACGCGAGAAGGCTTACGGCAAGGTAGTCGATATGGTGTTGGAGCTTCGTGCGAAGGCTAAGGCTGATAAGGACTGGGCCACCAGCGATAAGATCCGCGACGAACTGGCCGCAGCAGGTTTCGAGGTAAAAGACACCAAAGACGGTGTGACTTGGAAGTTGAATAAATAAGCGTTATTCCTCGCCATTTGGCGAGGAATATGCTTCTTTTGTCATTACTAATGTCTGGGTTTGGTCTTTGAAATCATCGAACGAGACGTATTCCAAACCCTTGTAGGGTCTTTCGGTACCCCACGAATTCTTCATAATGAAATACTTTTTTCCCTGATCATTGTGGGCAATGCCAACGATGGCCATGCCATGCGATTTATTCGTCCAGCAGACCCCATGATGCTGGCGAACGGCATGTTCTGTCTTTATCAGTATGGAGTCCATGGGAATATTCAGGTAGCGATCGTGTAACCAGTTATCTTCTACTTCCAATTCTGATTCCTCATAATAAGGCTTATCCTCGTCGCACATCAACTGGATATATTCACCAGGCTTACACACACTACGGGCAAACTCCTGTGGGGTGTAGGTGGCGCCCAGGAAGAAGACCCACTTGGGGGCTGGTATCTCAACCTTACGCATAGCATCGTAGCCCACAATACCATATTTCTCTATCAAGCGAAGTAGGGTAGCCAGTTCGCCCCGCTTACTCTTGGGGGCATTGGGCTCCTGTTCCATCATCTTTTCTATATAATAAGGTGAAAGGTTTACAGAGTCGCCCCATGCCAGATGTTCCGTTTCGATAGCAGCGAGCATGGCGTAGATCCAACAAGTCTCACTCTCGCCCTGATCCTTGATGGGCGTCATGCGGTTCAGCACTTCATGGGTGAAATGCTGCGGTTCCTTTCTGGCACAGCCGATGCAGAGCAGGAGGGTGAGCGATATTGTAAGAAAACGTTTCATAACCGTTGGCAAAGGTACGATAAAATTTCCAAAATATCTGCCAATAAATCCTATTAAGTTTGGATATGTGCAAAATAATGTGTAATTTTGAGCCCACAAATCTTCAATGAGATGCATATAGCGATTGCGGGAAACATAGGAAGCGGGAAATCAACGCTCACCAAGCTGCTGGCCAAACACTATGGCTGGGAGCCGCGTTTTGAGGCTGTTGAGGATAATCCCTACCTGGAAGACTACTACCGTGATATCCACAGGTGGTCGTTTAACCTTGAGGTGTATTTCCTCAAGGAGCGTTTCCGTGACCTGATTGCCATCTCGCAGACAGATCATACGATTATTCAGGACCGTACCATCTTCGAGGGTGTCTATGTGTTTATGGAGAACAACAAGGCGATGGGCAACCTCTCCGAGCGCGACTATGAGACCTATATGGAACTATTCGAGCAGATGATGTCGTTAGTACGCTTGCCTGATCTGATGATCTATCTGCATGCTTCTGTGCCCCATCTGGTGGATAATATCCAGCGGAGGGGTAGGGACTATGAGCAGACTATCCAGCTGGAGTATCTGCAGAACCTCAATGAGCGATACGATGATTTTATCTACAACAAATACCAGGGCCGTGTGATGACGGTGGAAAAAGACGGGCTCGACTTCGTGCATCGTCCTAAGGACTTGGCGCAGATCATCGACCGCATCGATGCCACCCTCTTTGGTCTATTCTCTAACCCCTCACCTCTCACCTCTAACTCCTAATAATTATGCATATCGCAGTAGCAGGAAACATCGGCAGTGGCAAGACCACCCTCACCAAATTGCTCGCCCACCGTTATGGTTGGACGCCACGCTTTGAACCCGTAGATAACAACCCCTATCTGGCTGATTTCTACGCAGACATGCCCCGTTGGTCGTTTAATCTCCAGATCTATTTCCTCAACAAACGTTTCAAGGAGGTGGTGGAGATCTCGAAGTCGAAAGAGACGATCATCCAGGATCGTACCATCTTCGAGGATGCCCGTATCTTTGCACCTAACCTGCATGACCAGGGGATGATGAGCGATCGCGATTTCCAGAACTATACCGATCTTTTCGACCTGATGATGTCGCTGGTAAAGTTGCCTGATCTGATGATATATATCCGTAGCAGTATCCCTACGCTAGTGGCGCAGATCCAGAAACGTGGTCGTGAGTACGAGCAGACCATGCGACTGGACTATCTGCAGGGTTTGGAGAAACGCTATGAGGATTGGATAGCTACCTATAAGGGACCGCTGATTATTGTGGATGGTGATCATTGTAAGTTTGGCGACAATCATGAAGATTTCAAGATTGTCACCGATATGATTGATGCTAAACTTTACGGCTTATTCCCGATGGAATAAACCTAATGAATAGTGAATAATGAATAAAGAAGATATAAAAGAATACGAGATTATGGCGCCCGTGGGGTCGCGGGAATCGCTTGCGGCAGCTATTCAAGCAGGTGCTGACAGTATCTATTTCGGCATCGAGAAACTGAATATGCGTGCCCACTCAGCATCGACCTTCACTATTGATGATCTGCGTGAGATTGCCAAGACCTGCGATGAGCATGGTATCAAGAGCTATCTCACGGTGAACACGATTATCTATGGCGAGGATATTCCTCTGATGCATGAGATTATCGATGCTGCGAAGGCTGCTGGAATCTCTGCTGTCATTGCCTCTGATGTTGCTGTGATGACCTATTGTAATCGGGTGGGACAGGAGGTGCATCTCTCCACCCAGTTGAATATCTCGAATATCGAGGCGTTGAAGTTCTATGCCCAGTTTGCCGATGTGGTGGTGCTGGCACGTGAATTGAATATGGATCAGGTGGCTGAGATCTATCGTCAGGTTGAAGAGGAACATATCTGTGGTCCCAGCGGTGAGCAGATCCGTATCGAGATGTTCTGTCATGGCGCCCTTTGTATGGCTATCAGTGGCAAGTGTTATATGAGTCTGCATGCCGCCAACCGCTCGGCTAATAGGGGCGAGTGTATCCAGGTGTGTCGTCGTTCGTATACCGCTACGGATAACGAGACGGGCTATCAGCTCGACATTGATAATAAATACATCATGTCGCCTAAGGACTTGAAGACCGTGCGTTTTATCGATAAGATGATGCATGCTGGTGTCAGGGTATTCAAGATTGAAGGTCGTGCGCGTGGTCCTGAGTATGTCTATACCGTGGTGAAGTGCTACAAGGAGGCTATCCAGGCTGTGCTTGATGATACTTTCACGGAAGAGAAGAAGGATCAGTGGGATGAGCGGCTTGCCACCGTGTTCAATCGTGGTTTCTGGGATGGTTACTATCAGGGACAACTCATGGGCGAATGGAACAAGAACTACGGTTCGAATGCTACGGAGCGCAAGGTTTACATTGGTAAGGGCGTGAAGTATTTCTCCAAGCTCGGGGTGGCAGAGTTCACCGTTGAGGCCAATACCTTCAAGGTGGGTGATAAGATGTTGATTACGGGTCCTACGACGGGTGTCATCTATGTCAATGCTGACGAGATACATGGCGATAACGGTCCAGTAGAGGTTGCTGAGCAGGGTACTCGCGTATCCATCGCTGTTCCTGCTAAGGTGCGACCATCAGATAAACTATTTAAACTGGTGAAAGATGAATAAGCAAGAGTACGAACAACAGATTCAGGAGCTACAGCAGCAGGTAGCCAATTTACAACAAACGAATACGGAGCTCATCAGTCGTAATATGCAACTGGGTCAGCAGGTGGATGCCTATTATGATGTGCGTCGTCGTATACAGGTCCTAAAGGAACTGGTGATCCGTCATAAGGAATTGTTGCGTCATGCCGACTTGCGTGACGACGACGAGCTGATGGCAGTCATTGAAACCCGTTTGGAACAAGAACTTCCTCATACTGATCCCAACTTCGGATTGAAGGAACTGGCTGAGCTTGTCGGTACGACGCAGACGCGTATCGTGGATTTGTTCCGTCGTTCGTCCATTCATAAGACTGTAGACGATTACCTCGACTACCTGCGTCTGCTTCGTTCTATGTACTATCTACAGTCACAGCCCTCATGGAGTGTGGCTGCTTGTGCACAGGAAGCAGGTTTTACGGCCATCCGCTCCTACAATCGCAAATTCCAGGATGCTCTTGGCATGACGCCACATGAGTTCCGTCAGCTCCATGCCCCGGAATCTAATGGGGAATAAAATAACAAATAGCTAAAGCGTAAAGAAATGACGATAAACGAGATTCAAGACGAAATTATAGAAGAGTTCTCTGGTTTTGACGATTGGATGGACAAATACCAGTTGCTCATCGACTTAGGTAATGAGCAGGAACCGTTGGACGAGAAGTATAAAACGGAAAACAACCTGATTGACGGTTGTCAGAGTAGAGTATGGCTGGTCGCTGAAGAAGTGAAAAGTGAAGAGGAGAAAGGTGAAAAGTTAATCCACTTCTCAGCTGAGAGTGATGCTTTGATTGTGAAGGGTATTGTGGCGTTGCTGATCCGTGTGCTGAGTGACCATACCCCTCAGGAGATCCTGGATGCCGATCTGTATTTTATAGAGGAGATAGGGCTGAAGGAGCATCTTTCGCCTACTCGTAGCAACGGTCTTCTGGCGATGGTGAAACAGATGAGATTATACGCCATGGCATATAAAGTAAAGAAGTGAAAAGTGAAAAGTAAAAAACCAACAAAATATGATTCAGACAGTTGTAAAACGTGACGGACGCATCGTAGGTTTCAATGAGCAGAAAATCATGGCTGCCATTCGTAAGGCGATGCTCCATACAGATAAGGGCGAAGATGAACGCCTGTTGTACCAAATAACCGATCATATTGCCCAGCGTGGTGATAGTCAGATGACGGTGGAGCAGATTCAGGATGCCGTTGAGGTGGAACTGATGAAGTCGAGTCGAAAGGATGTGGCTCAGAAATATATTGCCTATCGTCATCAGCGAAGTATCGCCCGTAAGGCAAAGACCCGTGAGGTGTTCCTCGACATCGTGAACATCAAGAACAATGATGTCACCCGTGAGAATGCCAACATGAACGCTGACACCCCAGCGGGTATGATGATGAAATTCGCTTCGGAAACTACCAAGCCTTTCGTCGATGACTACCTGCTTTCACCAGAGAGTCGTGAGGCGGTCGAGCATAACTACCTCCATATCCATGATAAGGATTATTATCCCACGAAGTCGTTGACCTGTGTGCAGCACCCGTTGGATCATATTCTGGAGTGTGGCTTTGTGGCTGGTCATGGCGCTTCACGTCCAGCCAAGCGCATTGAGACAGCCTCAGTGCTGGCCTGTATCTCAATGGAGTGCTGTCAGAACGAGATGCATGGAGGTCAGGCAATCCCCGCTTTTGATTTCTATCTGGCCCCTTATGTGCGTCTGACCTATATCGAGGAATTGAAGGCACTTGAGGACCTGAATGGTGAGAACTATCAGGATCTCTATGATGAGCCATTGATGGACTATATCAAGAAACCGCTGGATGGTCTGTCGGGAAAGGAGCGTGCCCAGCAGCATGCTATCAATAAGACTGTGGGACGTGTGCATCAGGCCATGGAGGCGTTTATCCATAATATGAATACCATCCATTCGCGTGGTGGAAACCAGGTGGTGTTCTCCTCCATCAACTATGGTACGGATACGAGTGCCGAGGGTCGTTGTGTGATGCGTGAGATTCTGCTCTCTACCTATGAGGGCGTGGGTGGTGGTGAGACGGCTATCTTCCCCATCCAGATTTGGAAGAAGAAACGTGGAGTGAATTATCTGCCTGAGGATCGTAACTTCGATCTGTATCAGTTGGCTTGTAAGGTGACGGCCCGTCGTTTCTTCCCGAACTTCCTGAACCTCGATGCAACCTATAATCAGGACAGCGAGTGGCGGGCTGATGATCCGAAGCGTTATATCCATGAGGTGGCAACGATGGGCTGTCGTACTCGTGTTTTTGAGAACCGCTTTGGTCAGAGGACTTCTATTGGACGTGGTAATCTTTCATTTACAACCATCAATATTGTGAAACTTGCCATCGAATGTATGATGGAAGTGAAAAGTGAAGGAGCGAAAAGTGAAGAGTTGACCCAGGAGGTGAAGGATAAGCGTGTTGCGCTCTTCTTCGCGAAACTCGACCATATGCTTGAGGTGGCTGCCCAGCAGCTCGATGACCGTTTCCAGTTCCAGAAGACCGCTTTTGCCAAGCAGTTCCCATTGTTGATGAAGAGTCTCTGGATCGGAGCTGAAAAACTGGGACCGATGGATACTATCGAGAGTGTGATTAACCAGGGTACCCTTGGTATTGGTTTTATCGGATTGGCAGAGTGTCTTGTTGCTTTGGTTGGCAAGCATCATGGTGAGTCGGAGGAGGCTCAGGAACTGGGATTGAAGATTGTTACCTATATGCGCGACAGAGTCAACGGCTTCTGTGATCAGTACCACCATAATTACTCTGTACTGGCTACACCAGCTGAGGGCTTGAGTGGTAAGTTCACGAAGAAAGACCGTAAACAGTTTGGCGTGATTCCTGGTGTGACTGATCGTGACTATTATACGAACTCCAACCACGTCCCAGTCTATTACAAGTGCTCCGCCCGTCATAAGGCAGAGGTGGAAGCTCCGTACCATGAGCTGACCCGTGGCGGACATATCTTCTATGTGGAGATTGATGGTGATGCAACTCATAACCCACAGGTGATTATGAGTGTGGTGGATATGATGGATCAGTTGAATATGGGCTATGGCTCCGTGAACCACAACCGCAACCGCTGTATGGATTGTGGTTATGAGAATGCCGATGACCATCTGGAGGCTTGTCCGAAGTGCGGAAGCAAGAATATTGATAAACTTCAACGAATTACGGGCTATCTTGTGGGTACTACTGATCGATGGAACAGTGGTAAATTGGCAGAGCTCAATGATCGTGTAACGCATATTGATCATGGCATGCAAGACCTCTTTGGAAGTGAAAAATGATTCGGGTCCTCGATATCATAGAAGATACGATGGTGGATGGTCCGGGGTTCCGGACCTCCATCTATTGTGCAGGCTGTCGTCATAAGTGTCCAGGCTGTCATAATCCTCAGTCGTGGGATTTCAAAGGTGGATATGAGATGACGACTGAGCAGATTATGAAGATTATCGAGGCCGATCCCTATGCCAATGTCACCTTCTCTGGTGGCGACCCGATGTATCAGTGCGATGGCTTTGCAGAACTGGCACGGGCTATACATCAACGAACAAACAAGGATATCTGGTGTTATACAGGATTTACTTATGAGAAACTGATCACTCGGGCGCAGCGCGAACTGTTGGAACTGCTCGATGTACTTGTAGATGGACCATTTGTTGAGAGTCTGAAAGATCCGGATCTTCTGTTCCGCGGCTCGTCAAACCAACGGCTTATCGATGTGCAGAAGTCGCTCTATTCTGGTCAGGTCGTTCTTTGGAAACCCGACATTACCATATAATAATCATCCCCGCTGTAATGGCGGGGATGACTGTTTATTCTTGATAGGAGTTGAGCTTGTCCAAATAGAACTGGCGGAAATCCTTCCAGTGGTAGTAGGGAGCGCAGTCCGTCTTGATGGGCAGAGTGGCCTCGCGCTCATTCAGCAGAATCTTGAAAAGCACATCATGATCCTTGCTATTCTTCCGATAGAACACAAACTGTATGTTTGCGGCCATGGGGAATACGTCGAAGTTCAACCATCCGTTCACGTCGAGCTCCTCCAAGTCAGTAAACTGACGTCCGAAGCCGTTGAGATCCAACAGACATGTCAGTGGTAAGACGATCGTCTCATGTCCGAAGCGCAATGTGGCGCTGCTACGTGGTGATGAGATGGCTTCATCGGCATCTTCGATAATCCTGCGTAAGAGGTTTCGCTGCGTGAAGGGCTGGGTGCCGCCATTGTAGGGGTTATTACCAAAGCAGAGATACCAGTAGGCGTTGTATTGTAACCAGTTGGAATAGAGCTCATCGCTGGTGTAGATATCAAAGAGGTTGAAGTGATAGCGCAGTTCCGTACCTTGTACACTGGAGGCAATCTTGAAGATGGTCTTGTTCAGTTCATAGGTGTCGATACTGTCACGACAATACACGGAGTCGTTGAACAGACGACTCATAGCCTGATGATGGATGGCATGACGATCGCAGAATTCCTTATACAGATCTACCGTCTCTTTTGAAAAACGTTTTTTGTAGAGTGCAGAGTCCTGAAGGTTCATATAATACATATCATGCTCACTGGCGTCTGAGCGGATATTCAGTTTCGGGTTGTTACGGCTCAACTGAATTAGTTCATTCTCCATGGAAATGATACAGCGGATGACAATGGTGCTCTTGGCGTCGACGACGGAATTGTCGACAAAGATCTCGGGGAAGTTGTTGTACATTCGCTGGGCAATCTTACGATGTTGTGAGGCTCCGAGAGGGGTGAGGTCGCCGTAACGACCTTTGGCTTCCTCGCGTAATGCCCCCAGACATAAGTATACTTCCTTGCCCACCTCGCTCAGTTTGCCGGTATTGGCAGCTTTCTGCATCTGGAAATAAGGCCAGTCGTATTCGCGTTCCTTAATCAGATATCTGGATCCATGACGGGCATAGGTGCTGATATAGAAAGGTTTCATGCCTTTCGGAGCTGGGGTAAGTGGCTCGGTTGGCTCGTGGTAGGCGTAATAGTTACTACCAGCCTTAAACAGATCGCGTTTAAGATCCTCACGGATATTCTGGGCCGTGAGAGACAGGGTTGCGAACGCCCCTAAGACAAGGAATAGTATTTTTCTCATAAGTTTTTTCCTTTTTCGGTTGCAAATATACGGAAAAAACTGTATTTTTGCAAAAAAATAGCAAAGAATATGGCAAAAAACTCAAAATGGCAGGATGATTACTGGCTTTTGCTGATGCAAATTTACCTGCAGAAGCCTGTTGGCATAAAGCCGATGTACAGTCGGAAGATGGTGAATCTGAGTATGGAACTGCACATCTCGCCAGCTGTGCTATTTAATAAGATGTGTCAGATTGCCAACCTTGAGACACCCCGTATTGAACATATCTGGGAGACATACGGCAATAACCCTCGGAAACTGTTGCGGGCGACGAGTCTGTTGCGTGGCATGAAGGGCTTCAACAATGCCAGCGAGTTCTATGAAGGTGTTGAAGTCAGCGAGAGTTTCGAGAAAGATTTCAGACCCATTGCCGAGGATGAGAGGTTTACCCCTGTAATGTTGATTCTGATTCTGGATCTGTATTTCCGTCTGACACCTATCACGATGGTGCCAGAGACACCTGAGGTACAGCAGTTGGCACGACTAATCAAGATGAAGTCGCAGGATGTGGCAGAGGTGATGGAGGTGTTTCAGCACTGCGATCCTTACCTGAATCGCAAGGAGGTGACTTTCAGTCCGTTGCTGTTGCCATGTCAGCAAATCTGGCGGCGTTATGGTAATGCCGATACAGAGGAACTGGCATCTTTTGCCTCTCAACTAAAGGAATATTTTAGAAGTGAGAAGTGAAAAATTAGAAGTGAGAAGGAATGGGTGAAAGGTTCGGTCAGATACAGGAACAGACACAACAGCTGAAACAAGGTCAGAGCTATTCGTATCAGCAGTTGTTGCAGGCATCGTTGGTAGAACTGCCTGTAACACAGTTGGTCGATCGTATCAATACCGAGATGAACGATAACCCGGCACTGGAGATAGCTGCTCCTGGCGATGATGGCTATCAGGATCATCAGGACTATCCAGACCATGAGGACAATACGGATGCCGCTGACGACTTTATGGCTCAGAATGAGCGCGAGGAACGTCAGTCGGCCCTTGATGATGCCCTCAGCGGTATTGGTCGTGATGATGAGGAACTGCCTGTTTACCAAGGTGGTGCCTCTGTGACCGAGGAGCGCGAGGAGATGATCTATGGCGAGACCACCTCGTTCTACGATCTGCTGAAAGAACAGATGGGTGAACTCGACATGTCAGAGCGTGAACGTTACGTGATGGAATATCTCATTGGCTCACTTGATGATGACGGACTGCTTCGTAAGGGACTTGATGCTATCAGCGATGAGTTGGCCATCTATCATAATATTGATGTATCAGCGAAGGAAATAGAACAGGTGTTGTTGCTCCTTCAGCATTTTGATCCTGCTGGCATCGGTGCCCGTTCTTTGCAGGAGTGCTTGTTGCTACAGATAGAACGGCGTGACACTTCTCGGCTTACAGAACTGATGGAGCGGGTGATTAACGAGTTCTTCGATGAGTTCACCAAGAAACACTGGGACAAGATACAGACTGCCCTCTCGTTGAATGATATGCAGTCAGAGGCTCTCTTCCATGAGCTCCGCAAACTCAATCCCCGTCCTGGGGCCTCATTAGGTGAGACGGTGGGCAGGAGTCTCCAGCAGATTACCCCCGACTTCATTGTAGAAACTCAGGACGATGGTACTGTTACCTTTACGCTCAATAATGGCGAGGTGCCTGAGTTGAAAGTGTCGCAGTCGTTCGCTGATTCGATGAAAGAGTATCAGGAAAACAAGGAGAACCTGAGTCGTCAGACTAAGGAGGCGCTACTTTATATCAAGAAGAAGGTGGATGCCGCCCAGGGCTTTATAGAGGCCCTGAAGGTGCGTCGTCATACGCTCACCGTTACCATGCGGGCTATTATCCAGTTGCAACATCAGTTCTTTGTCGATGGCGATGAGGCATCATTGCGTCCTATGATTTTGAAGGATGTGGCAGAGAAAACGGGTCTTGATCTCTCGACGATCTCACGCGTCAGCAACTCCAAGTATGCCCAGACACGCTGGGGCACCTTCCCCCTTCGTCATTTTTTCAGCGATGGCTATGTGACGGAGAGTGGTGAGGAATTGTCAACCCGACAGATTAAGGTGGCTTTGCGTGATATCATCGAGGCAGAGGACAAGAAACATCCGCTTAGTGATGATACGCTTCGAGAGAAACTGACGGCTATGGGCTATCCCATCGCCCGTCGTACGGTGGCAAAGTATCGTGAACAGTTAGGAATCCCCATAGCAAGACTGAGGAAGTGAGGAAGTGAAGAGTGAAAAGTAAATAGTGATGAGTGAGAAGACAATCAGTAGGGAAAAGGCCATTATCTTGACGGCGCGAGTGATCAGTATGCTGTTCACTCCATTCTATCTGCCTTTAGTGGGTCTGATGGCTCTGTTTGTGTTCAGTTACCTTGGCTTGATGCCTTGGGCCTATAAGCTACAGGTTCTTACGCTGGTCTATCTGTTCACCATCCTTCTGCCTACGGTACTTATCCATCTTTATCGCCGTTATCAGGGCTGGAACCTCATAGAGTTAGGCCATAAGGAACGTCGTATTGTGCCATACGTCATCTCTATTCTCTGTTATTTCTTCTGCATCTATCTGATGGACATCCTCCATATCCCCCATTTCATGGGTACGATCCTCTCAGCAGCTTTGTTCATTCAGATTGTATGTGCCTTGATTAACGTTTGGTGGAAGATTTCAACCCATACGGCGGCTATCGGCGGTGTGGCAGGATCACTGTTCGTCTTTGGCGAACTGTTCAACTTCAACCCTGTGTGGTGGCTCTGTTTAGTCATGGTCTTAGCTGGTGTCCTCGGGTCGAGTCGTATGATTCTTCGTCAGCACTCACTGGCCCAGGTCGTAGCCGGCTTCTTGGTAGGTCTTATTTGCTCCGTCATCGGCCTTGTATATCTATAAATGAAGAATTCTAAAATATAATATGATATGAAACCATTAGTAAGTATTATCATGGGCAGCACGAGCGATCTGCCCGTTATGGAGAAAGCCTGTAAGTTACTCGACGAGATGCAGGTCCCTTTTGAGGTGAATGCCCTTTCTGCCCATCGCACCCCCGATGCCGTTGAGGCTTTTGCACGTGGTGCCAAGGATCGTGGTATTAAGGTCATCATTGCTGGTGCTGGTATGGCTGCTGCCTTGCCTGGGGTGATAGCAGCCTCTACCACGTTGCCTGTTATCGGTGTGCCCATTAAGGGTATGCTCGACGGTCTCGATGCGATGCTGTCGATCATCCAGATGCCTCCAGGTATCCCTGTGGCTACAGTTGGCGTGAATGGCGCTCAGAACGCAGCTATCCTTGCTGTAGAGATGCTTGCCATCGCTGATGCCGAGCTGGCCCAGCGCATGGCCGTCTATAAGGGCAACCTTCGTATTAAGATTGAAAAAGCAAACGAAGAATTAGCAGGAATCAAGTATGAGTACAAGACGAATTAGTAGCGAGACCCGTGTCGGTAATATCGGCATTGGAGGCAATAATCCCATCCGCATCCAGTCGATGGGAACGGTAGATACGAATAATACAGAGGGTTGTGTGGCCCAGGCCAAACGCATCATCGATGCTGGTGGTGAACTTGTACGCTTCACCACCCAAGGCATCCGTGAGGCTGAGAACATGAAGAATATCTCTGCCCAGCTGAAAGCCGACGGTTATATGACGCCTCTTGTGGCCGATGTACATTTCACGGCCCATACTGCCGATGTGGCTGCCCTATATTGTGAGAAAGTGCGCATTAACCCAGGCAACTACGTCGACCCTGGTCGTACATTCAAACATCTCGAATATACCGATGAGGAGTATGCAGCCGAACTCCAGAAGATCGAGAAGAAACTCGTGCCTTTCCTGAATATCTGTAAGGAACATCATACTGCTGTGCGTATCGGTGTGAACCATGGTTCACTCTCCGACCGTATCATGTCGCGCTATGGCGATACCCCAGAGGGCATCGTGGAGAGTTGTATGGAGTTCCTCCGTATTTTCAAGCGCGAGCAGTTTAACGATGTGGTCATCTCTATCAAAGCATCGAATACTGTGGTGATGGTGACTACCATGCGTCTGCTGGTAGCTACAATGGACAAGGAGGATATGCATTATCCTCTTCACCTTGGTGTAACGGAGGCTGGTGAGGGCGAAGATGGCCGTATCAAGAGCGCCGTAGGTATTGGAGCGTTGTTGACGGAAGGCATTGGCGATACCATCCGCGTATCCCTTTCCGAGGAGCCTGAGTGTGAGATCCCAGTGGCCCGAAAGCTCGTTGATATGATCCCAGAGTGTACAGCGTTAAAGGAAAAGGCTGAGGCCGGCATCCAGAATGACACCATCACCCTCACTGTCGATGCTCCCGATTGGGAAACCCTCCAACTCAAAGCCGCTATGGCTGTTGGTGCCCTTCTCATCGACAAGAAGGCCCATAACCTCACAATTCTCAACTCTCAGTTCTCTACAGAGAAGCTCGTGGAGCTTGCAGATGCCATCTTACAGGCTGCACGCATCAAGTTCACCAAGACCGAATACATCTCATGTCCAGGTTGTGGTCGTACGCTCTACAACCTCCAGGAAACCATCGCTAAGATCAAAGCTGCCACGAAGGATCTCGTGGGTTTGAAGATCGGTATTATGGGTTGTATTGTGAACGGACCTGGTGAGATGGCCGATGCCGACTATGGTTATGTAGGTGCTGGTCGCGGCAAGATCTCTCTCTATAAAGCCAAGGAGTGTATCGAGAAGAATATCCCGGAGGAGGAGGCTGTCGATCGCCTCATCGAGTTCATCCGCAAGGATAGGTCATGCACCTGATAGACTTTATCATCTTTATTGTGTTCACGCTGGGCGTGGTGGCACTGGGATGCTCGTTCTTCCGCAAGGGAAGCACGGCGGAAGAGTTCACGGCAGCGGGACACGCACTTCCAGGATGGGTGGTGGGGATGTCAATCTTCGCCACCTATGTTTCTTCTATCAGTTATATCGGCTATCCAGGCAAGGCTTTTGCCTCCAACTGGAACGCCTTTGTGTTCTCGCTATCAATACCGATTGCGAGTTATGTGGCGGCCCGTTGGTTCGTGCCGTTCTATCGGCGTGTGGGATCTGTCTCCGCCTATACCTTTCTGGAGGAACGTTTCGGACGTTGGGCGCGACTCTATGCCTCTGCCTGTTATCTGCTGACTCAGGTGGCCCGTATGGGTTCCATTCTCTATCTGTTGGCTGTGCCGATGTATATTCTCATGGGGTGGAACCTCTATGCTGTGATCATCCTCACCTCGGTAGCCATCATTGCCTATTCGATGCTGGGCGGACTGAGGGCGGTCATCTGGGCTGATGCCATTCAGGGATTGATCCTTATCGGTGGAGCGCTTGTTACATTAGCTATTTTGCTCTTTTCGATGCCCGAAGGTCCGCTACAGGCTTTCGATCTGGCCATGAATGCGCCAACAGGAAACAAACTCTCACTGGGTGCCCTCTCTGCCGATCTCACTACGAGTACCTTCTGGGTATGCCTTATCTATGGCATCTTCATCAACCTTCAGAACTACGGCATCGACCAAAACTATGTGCAGCGGTATCATGCTGCCCGTACTGATCGCGATGCCCGCTTCTCGGCGCTTTTCGGCGGTTGGCTGTTTATTCCAGTGTCGGCTCTTTTCTTCCTCATTGGTACAGCGCTTTATGGCTATTACACTGTCTATCCGGAGCTCTTACCTACGGAGATTATGACTAAGCCAGACTATGTCTTTCCTTATTTCATTGTCAACGGCTTGCCCGTAGGACTGCGTGGGCTCCTGATAGCCAGCATCTTCGCTGCTGGCATGAGTACTGTATCTACCAGCGTTACCTCTGCAGCAACGGTTATTCTGAAGGATTATTACCAGCCGTTTGTGAAAACGTCGGAGGGGAGTGATCGACGCCATGTGACTGTACTCCGTGTGTCGAGTGCAGTTGTGGGAGCCTTGGGTGTTGTGGTGGCCTTGGCCATGCTGAGGGTTGAGAGCATCATTGATGCCTGGTGGACGTTGTCGAGCATCTTCTCTGGCGGTATGCTGGGCCTCTTCCTCTTGGGCATCCTACCGCGACGGATTCCCCGTGTGGCAGCAATTATCGGTTGCGTGTGTGGGGTGCTCGTCATCGGCTGGATCTCACTCGCTGGCCTATGGCATCTGCCTGGCATTCATCTTCACGAATACCTTGCAATCGTCCTCGGCACCACCACCATCTTCTTGGTCGGTTTCCTCTTGGCTCTGCTTCTTAAACGTAAGTGACGACTAAAGTCGGACTTTACTCGGAGTAAACCTGGACTTTACTCCGAGTAAACCTCTTGCTTATGGCATCAGTTGGGCGATGAGCTCCTTCATGCCTTCGGAGGCGCCTTTCTGGATCTGCTGGACGCGACCACCTGCGCTGATGGGATTGGGATCGATGAGGTAGATGGGAACGCTAGGACGGGCATAGTGCATCAGTCCTGCGGCAGGGTAGACCACCAGAGAGGTACCGATAATAATCAGGATATCAGCCTCTTGCACTTCCTCGGCAGCAATGGTGATGTTGGGTACAGCCTCACCGAAGAATACGATAAACGGACGTAATAAAGAACCGTCACCAGCCTTCGTACCTGGCTCTATCTCGCAGTTGTCTGGTGTAAGCTCGATCTGATAGCGCGGATCGTCGACATCGCGGCTGGAGCATACCTTCATCAGTTCACCATGCAGGTGGATGACCTTCGACGAACCAGCCATCTCATGGAGGTTGTCTACATTCTGGGTGACGACGGTGACATCGTATTGCTCTTCGAGCTTAGCCACGAGCTTGTGGCCCTCGTTGGGTTGCACACCCCAGCACTTCTTGCGGAGCATGTTGTAGAAGTTGGTGACGAGTGTAGGATCAGCCTCCCATCCTTCGTGGGTGGCTACTTTCTGTACGGGATAGTTCTCCCAAAGGCCGTCGGCATCGCGGAAGGTCTTCAAGCCACTCTCTACCGACATACCAGCACCTGTTAATACTACGATCTTTTTCATAAGCATAAGTTTAATTATGTTGCAAATATACGCAAAAGTTAAGAATTAAGCGTTAAGAATTAAGAAAATTTGTATGGAGTCAGCAAATTTTTCACTTTTTCACTCTTCACTTTTCACTTTTTGTTGTACCTTTGCAGCCGATTTTCGAAGATTACACATTATTTATATATAAAGAAAGAATGGATAAGTTAAGTTATGCTTTGGGCCTTGGCATCGGACAGCAGCTGGCTCAGATGGGTGCTGAAGGTATTAGTGCACAGGACTTTGCACAAGCTATTGACGATGTGCTCGGTGGTAAGGAGTTGAAGGTCAGTCACCGTGAGGCTCAGACGATTGTTCAGGAGTATTTCCAGAAGCAGGAGCAGAAGCTCCAGGCTGAGCGCGCCGAGAAAGGTAAGGCGCATAAGGAGGCTGGTGAGAAGTTCCTCGCTGAGAATGGCAAGAAGGCTGAGGTGATTACTCTGCCCAGCGGCCTGCAGTATCAGGTGCTGAAGGAGGGTAACGGAAAGAAGCCCAGTGCAAAGGATACAGTGATGTGCCACTACGAGGGTACGCTGATTGATGGTACTGTTTTTGACAGTTCTTACAAGCGTGGTGAGCCCGCTACATTCCCTCTCCAGCAGGTGATTGCTGGTTGGACCGAGGGTTTGCAGCTGATGCAGGAGGGTGCTAAGTACCGTTTCTTCATCCCCTATCGTCTGGCTTATGGCGAGGGTGGTGCTGGTGCACAGATTCCTCCGTTTGCTGCCTTGATCTTCGACGTAGAACTGATTCAGGTAGTGTAAGTGAGAAGTTAGAAGTAAAAGTTTAAAATTATAAAGAAATGAAGAAATTTACATTTGCTGCTATTGCAGCTGTAGCTGCCATCATGATCGCATCATGTGGCAATGGTTCTCCAAGAGCCAGTCTGAAGACAGACATCGATACGATGAGCTATGCTATCGGTATGGCTCAGACAAATGGTCTGAGAGAGTACCTCGTGGGAAGTCTGGGTGTTGACACAACCTACATGAACGAGTTCATCAAGGGTCTGAACGAGGGTGCCAACGCTGGTGATAACAAGAAGAAGGCTGCCTACTATGCCGGTATCCAGATTGGTCAGCAGATTGCTAACCATATGGTGAAGGGCATCAACTACCAGGTATTTGGTGATGATTCTACAAAGACAATCTCTATGAAGAACTTCATGGCAGGTTTCATCAGTGGTACTACTGGTAAGAATGGTCTGATGACGCTTGACTCTGCCCAGCTGGTTGCCCATTCTCTGATGGCAACTATCAAGGCTCGTGAGATGGAAAAGACATACGGTCCTAACAAGGAGGCTGGTGAGAAGTTCCTTGCAGCCAATGCCAAGAAGGAAGGTGTGAAGATGCTGGCTAACGGTGTTCAGTATAAGGTTATCAAAGAGGGTACTGGCGCTATCCCCGCTGACACTTCTCTTGTAGAGGTTCACTATGAGGGTCGTCTGATCGACGGTAAGGTGTTCGATAGCTCTTACGAGCGTAAGGAGCCCGCTAAATTCCGTGCTAACCAGGTGATCAAGGGTTGGACAGAGGCTCTGTGCCACATGCCCGCTGGTTCTGTCTGGGAGGTTTACATTCCTCAGGATCAGGCTTATGCCGATCACGAGCAGGGCGACATCAAGCCTTTCTCTGCACTGGTGTTCAAAATTGAGCTCATCAGCGTAAATGGCAAGTAAGATGAAGAAAACAATAATTGTGGCACTCGCTCTTGTGGCGAGTGCTTCTTTTTGCACAGTAGAAGCTGTCAAGAAGAAGACACCTCAGCCCCAGACTCCTATTGAGGAGAAGGTGCAGTTGACAAGCAGCACAGACTCCGTGAGCTATGCGGCTGGTATGACTCTCACCAACGGACTGATGTCTTATCTGCTCCAGCAGAAGATGGACACCACCCTGATGGCCGACTTTGTGCGTGGCTTCAAGGAGGCGGTAGGTACAGCTGACGATCCAAAGATGAAAGCCTATCATATTGGTATGAACATCGCCCAGCAGGTCATGGAGCATATCATCCCAGGTATCGCAAAGGAGTTTGAGGATACGCCCGACTCTATCAAGGTTGATCTTTTCTGTCGTGGCTTTATTGATGCGATGCTGAAGGATTCTACTTATTTTAAGACGGCTGATGCAGAGAGGTTCTTCATGGAGAAGTCGAGTGCCGACAAGGCTGCTCGTACAGAGAAACTCTATGGTGCCAATCGTGATGCCAGCAACAAATTCTTGGAAGAGAATGCCAAAAAGGAAGGTGTTATCACCCTGCCCAGTGGTCTGCAGTATAAGATCTTAGTGAAGGGCGAAGGTGAGGTGCCTCTGGATACGGACAAGGTAAAGGTGAACTATGAGGGTCGTCTGATCGATGGAACGGTCTTCGACGCTTCTTCCCAGCATGGTGACGAGCCTTCTGAGTTTACAGCTTCGCAAGTAATCAGGGGCTGGTCTGAGGCTTTGACGATGATGCCTGTAGGTTCGAAGTGGCAACTTTACATCCCTTACGATATGGCATATGGTGAGCGAGGGGCAGGAAACGACATTCCGCCTTACAGCACGCTCATTTTCGACGTGGAATTAGTTGATATCGTACGATAAAAGTAAGTGTGTCACGAAAAGTGGCACACTTTTTTAATTTTTTTCCTTTAAAAGTTGCATTGTTCAATTAAAATGCTTACTTTTGCTGACAGAATGTAACCAAAAGGAGAAATAATGGAAAAAATTGATCTTCTGGACAAAAAGATTCTGAGCATCCTGTCAAAGAATGCACGAATCCCCTTTAAGGATGTAGCAGCAGAGTGTAATGTCTCTCGTGCCGCTATTCATCAGCGTGTACAACATTTGATTGATGCTGACGTCATCACAGGCAGTGGCTTCGACGTGAATCCCAAAAGTCTTGGCTATTCCACTTGTACCTATGTAGGTATCAATCTGGAGAAGGGCTCGATGTATAAGGAGGTTGTCGAGCGTCTGAAGCATATCCCCGAGGTGGTGGAGTGTCATTTCACAACAGGTCCTTACACCATGCTCGTCAAACTGTATGCCAGGGATAATGAGCAGCTGATGGATCTGTTGAACGGAAAGTTGCAGAGCACCCCTGGTGTGGTGGCTACTGAAACCCTCATCTCTTTGGAACAGAGTCTGAAGCGTGAGATCCCTATTAGCGTTGAGGAATAATGGGAAAGTTCGATTTGGAGGCCTGTTTGGCTGATGTCTATGCTCGTTATCCAGAGGCCGACGACAAGCCCGTCATTGGTATTACGGGTAATTATGCAGACTTGGCCTGTAAGCTGGGGCAGGGCTATTATAAATCAGTGGTAGCAGCAGGTGGTGTGCCATTGGTTATTCCGCCAGTAGCCGATAAGGATGTGGTGCTGAATACGCTGAGCCGTATTGATGCCCTGATCCTTAGTGGTGGTGGTGACATCAATCCGCTATGGGTTGGTGAGGAACCTTCACCCCTTCTACATGGCATCAATCAGGAACGTGATCTGCCAGAGCTCTTGATAGCTCGTCTGGCTTATAACCGTCAGATTCCGATCTTGGGTATCTGTCGTGGTATCCAAACTTTGGCGATGGCTTTTGGTGGAAAAGTTTCTCAAGACATTAGCGACGTGGCTGGTGTGAAGCACTCGCAGGATGCCGATCGTTCAGAACCCACGCATAGCATAAGGATTGAAAGAGATTCGATACTCGATAGCATCTATCAATCGTCCCCCCGGCCTCTCATGGTGAATTCTTTCCATCACCAGGCTGTAAAGGAGGCGGGTGAGAAGTTCCGTGTGGTGGCTATGTCTTCCGATAGCATCATCGAAGCCATAGAGAGCAGTGAGTTTAAACCCATCATTGGTGTCCAGTGGCATCCTGAGTGTATGGAAGAAGGATTACCATTGTTTGAATGGCTCGTAGACGAGGGACGCCTGTATCGCAAAGTCCACCGTACGCATGACAGGGTGTTGACACTCGACACCCATTGTGATACACCGATGTTCTTTCCCAAAGGTATTCATTTCGAACAGCGTGATCCTAAGATCCTTGTCGACTTGCATAAAATGACGGAAGGTCGTCAGGATGCGACAATCATGGTGGCCTATCTGCCTCAGCCTACGGAGAATCCTACCGCTTATGCTGATGATATCTTTGATAAGATTGAGGAGATTGTCAAGCAGAATAAGGACTATATCGGCATCGCCCGTACCCCCGATGACCTTTGGATGAACAAACATCGTGGACTGAAGAGTATCATGCTGGGTATTGAGAACGGTATCGCCCTGAATGGTAAACTTGAGAACCTGCAGCACTTTAAAGAACGTGGCATTGTCTATATGACGCTTTGTCATAATGGCGATAATGATATCTGCGACGCTGCTTCTAAAAGCGAGAACACACATGGTGGTGTGAGTGCCTTTGGCGAGCAGGTGATTCATGAGATGAATCGTCTTGGTATTATGGTCGATCTGAGTCATGGAGGCGAGAAGAGCTTTTATGATGCCCTTGACATCAGCAGCAAGCCCATTGTATGCAGCCACTCATCGTCTCGTGCCCTCTGTGATCATCCGCGTAACCTGACAGACGATCAGATGCGTGCTCTGGCTGCTAAGGGTGGCGTGGCGCAAACCACTATCTATAACGGTTTCCTTCGTAGGGATGGTAAGGCCACGATTCTCGACGTGATGGTCCATCTGGAGCATGCTATCGACGTGATGGGAATTGATCATGTCGGACTTGGAACCGACTTCGACGGCGATGGTGGTGTATGTGGTATTGCAGACTCTTCGGAGCTGATCAATTTCACGCGTCAGTTGCTGGCCCGCCGCTTTAGCGAGCAGGATATCCAGAAAATCTGGGGTGGCAACTTCCTCCGCGTTATGCGCGAAGTGCAAGCGCTTCGCTAATGAATAATGAACAAAGAATAATGAAACATTCACTATTTATCATAGCAGCCTTACTGATGGCAAGCTGCGGGAATTTACGCAAACAGACCGTTGATGACACAGCAACCTTGCAGCCTGTTGGTCCAGTGTTCTGTGCCGATAGTGCCTTTGCGTTTTGTCAGCAACAATGCGACTTCGGTCCTCGTATGATGAACAGCAAGGCGCACGACCTCTGCGAGGAATGGATTGTGTCGAAATTCAAAGCTTTCGGTATGGAGGTTGCCACACAAAAGGCCGATCTGAAAGGCTACGATGGCACCATCTTAAAGAGTACGAATATCATAGCCAGCTACAAGCCGGAATTGGCAGACCGCATCTTGCTATGTGCCCATTGGGATAGTCGTCCTTGGGCGGATAATGATCCTGATGAGGCTAATTGGAAAACTCCCGTGTTGGCTGCCAACGATGGTGCTTCTGGGGTGGCTGTCATGCTGGAGGTGGCTCGACAATTGCCCGACACGCTGGGGATTGGCGTTGATTTTATCTGTTTCGACGCAGAAGACTGGGGTGTACCCCAGTGGAGCGATGCCAATGATGCTGGTGACTCCTGGGCCCTGGGTGCCCAGTATTGGGCTGCTAATCCTCATCAGAAGAACTATAAGGCGCGCTTTGGTATCCTGCTGGATATGGTTGGTGGACAAGGAGCGCAGTTCTATAAAGAAGGCATGTCGTTACAGTATGCCAGCAGCATTGTCGATAAAGTATGGCGTGCTGCTCAGGTGGTGGGTTATGGCAGTATGTTTCCTACTGCTACAGGTAGTAATATCACCGACGATCATATCCCCGTGAATAAGAAGGCGAAGATTCCTACGATAGACATCATCCCCTACTATCCCGCCTGCGAGCAGAGCAGCTTCGGTCCCACGTGGCATACCATTAACGACGATATGGCGCATATCGACAAGAATACGCTTCAGGCTGTTGGTCAGACCATCATTCAAGTATTGTTCTCAGAAAAATAATATCAAATCTGTCCTGACTCCACCATCAGCACTACACGTTCTGTCAAGCGGTCTACGCCTTGAGGGTCATACTCCTTTTTCAGCGAGGCTCCGAATCCCCAGGCAAACACCTGCCAGAACCCAGCGCGGATAGGTCCCATAAACGCTTTGATCATATCGTAGGATGACGAGTTGCACTCACGGTCAATCAACTTGATGAGCAACTTACCCTGCGAATATGTCAGTTTCTTCATCTTGGGCTTATAGGTGCGGTAGATATCATCTTCTACACGTTTGATATGTTCGTCTTTCGACTTCTGGTCGGGCAGGGTTTCCAGAAACTCCGTCGTCTCAATCAGCATCTGACGGGCTTCCTTGGCAATAGGCAGCACCTTCTTCACGTTCTTCACCAAGCGCATATACGACTCAGCCTGCTTTTTGTTCTTAAACGTCAGCTGGGGATAGACATAGACATTGTTCATCTCCATATACTGAATGCTGTCGCCCTCATGTAACACCTTTCCTACCTTCACCGTCGGCACAAAGGTGGGTGAATCCATCTCTGCCAATACCTGCTCTTCCGTCTTGCGCTCATCCTGGGCAAAAGCAGTGCATAATGAACAGTGAATGGTGAACAGTATCATCACCATTCGCAGCCATGGGTTATATGGGCGTAGCGTTGTCATTTCGGGTGCAAAAATAGTTATTATAATTGATAATTGATGGTTGAATATTGAAAAATATGTCAGTGGTAGTATATTTTTCACTTTTCACTTTTCTCTTTTCACTTTTTTTTGTACCTTTGTAGCGTCAAACTTAAGTTTAGTGCAGAATGAGAACACTAATCATCACATTGCTTTATGCAGTATCCTTGGGTGTGAACGCTCAGGAAGAGCGCCCCTGGTATCAATATCTCAGTGAGGTTATGACGACTGAAGATGCCGAGTCTTCGTCGTGGGAAGAGACCTATGACCTGCTGTGTGAGTTGGAACAGCATCCCCTCGACATCAACCAGACTACGAGGGAGCAGTTGGAGGAATTGCCGTTCCTCTCCGCCCAACAGGTGGAGGGTATTATGGAATACCTCGATCGTTATGGACCGTTGAAGTCGATGGGCGAACTCCAGATGATCCGCGAACTGGATTATAGTCAGTTACGCTTGCTCTCCTATTTCATCTATATCGGTGAGGAGCCAGAAGATGGATTTCCCAAGCTGGCTTCCGTGTTGAAGTATGGCAAGCAGGAACTCACGGCCACCGCGCGCGTACCTTTTTATAAACGTAAAGGCGATGAGGAGGGCTATCTGGGTTATCCCTATCGCCATTGGGTGCGCTATCAGTTTACGTATGACGACTATGCCAAGTTTGGTCTTGTAGGGGCACAGGATGCGGGAGAACCTTTCTTCAGCAATAAGAACCGATGGGGTTATGACTACTATTCGCCTTATCTGCAAATCCGCAAACTGGGATGTCTGGAGTCGTTTGTTGCAGGGAAATACCGTGTGTCGTTGGGTATGGGCTTGGTGGTGAACAACAGCTTCGGACTGGGTAAGCTCGTCATGCTCCAGAACCTGGGGCGCCCTACCTATAGCATCCGTGCGCACTCCTCGCGCTCTAACGACTATCTGCAGGGACTTGCTGCTACGATAGATGTAGTGAAAGGCTTGAAGGCTACGGCTTTTGTCTCTTATCGCTCGATGGATGCCACCCTTAACAAAGGCGACTCTACGGTAGCCACCATCCTCACCACCGATTATCACCGTACGGAAACGGAGATGGGTAAGAAACATAACCTGCATCAGACGGCTCTGGGAGGAAGTTTACGTTTTAACCACAACGGACTTCACCTGGGTGCTAATGTGCTGACGACCCATTACGATCGTCGTCTTCAGCCCAATACTGCCATCCTCTATCGTCAGCATTACCCCCAAGGCCAGGAGTTCCTGAATTATAGTCTCGACTATGGTTTTGTGCGACCTCGTATCTCCCTCTTCGGCGAGACGGCGATGGACGGGAAAGGTCATCTGGCCACCATCAATAGTCTAAGTCTGCGCTTGGGTGAGACGCTGAATGTGATGGCGCTTCAGCGCTTCTACTCCTACAGTTATACTGCCCTGATGGCCCAGAGCTACAGTGATGGGGGAAAGGTGCAGAATGAGAGTGGTCTCTACCTCGGACTCACGTGGCAACCCTCACCAGCCTTCCGTATGGTGGCCTATACAGACTATGCCTACTTTGCCTGGGCCCGATACCGTATCAGTCTGTCGTCACACACCTGGGATCATCTGCTTCAGACTACCTATACCCGAAAGTACTGGACGTTCAGCGCCCGCTACCGCTTACGAATGAAACAACGGGACAATGAAGACAAGTCTGCCTTGATTAATCTCTGGGAGCATCGGGGCCGATTGAGTGCTGACTATGCTTCATCCAACTGGGGCTTCCGAACCCAGCTCGATGGTGGCTATGGGGCTTATAACAACGAGTGGGGGATGATGCTGAGTGAGCATCTGTCGTACACCCGCAACTGGCTCCGTCTGAATGCTGGCATGGGCTATTTCCATACCGATAGCTATGATAGTCGTGTGTACCTTTACGAACGTGGTCCGCTCTATACCTATAATTGTAATCAGTTCTATGGCGAAGGCATCCGTTATTGGCTGATGGCGAGGGCAAATATCGGCCAACAACTCATGCTTACAGCAAAAATCGGCATGACGGATTATTTCGACAGAACCACCATCGGTAGTAGCTATCAACAGATAGCTGCCTCGTCGCAAACAGATTTGGATGTACAATTAAGATGGAAATTCTAAAGCAGACTCTGATACAAGTCGACGATCTGTCCAGCGACATCGTTACCCTCAAAACGACGGATATAATCCTGACTGAGCCTGATACGCTGCTCACGCCCCTCGGCGCCTTTCAGTACCTGGGAGATCGCATTTGCCATCGCTTGTTCGTCGTCAGGATCCACGTAGAGCGAATCGGGGCCTCCCGCCTCCTCCAGACAAGATCCTGTACAAGCCACCACGGGCAATCCGCTACTGATGGCCTCGATGATAGGGATACCAAAGCCCTCGTAGCGCGATGGGTAGACAAACGTCTCTGCCATCGCATAGAGGGCGGGCAGGTGTTCATCTGGCACCCCATGAAGGATATGGATCCGCCCTCTCAACCCATGTTTCTCAGCATACGTTACCACTTCGTCCGTATAGGCTGTATGGCGACCCACCATCACCAGTCCGAGATCCTCGGGCAGATGGGGCAGGGCCTTCACAGCTAACAAGATGTTCTTCCTGGCCTCGATGGTGCCAACGCTCAGCATATAGCGCTTGGGCAACTGGTAATGATGGCTCACCTCCTCCAGCTTCTGCTGGTCCTTCTCTGCTGAGAAGCGTGGGGCGTAACTCTGATAGATCAGTGTGATACGACGCTCGTCCACCCCTCCAAATTCTATAATATCACGCTTGGTACATTCGCTGATGGCAATGATCTGATTGGCTTCCTTGATGGCCTGACGGAACTTCCAGGCATAGATCTTTGTGTCTATCCAGTGGTAATACTCAGGATGACGCAGGAATATCAGGTCGTGGATGGTTACCACACTCTTGATGCCGCTCTTACGGATGCCAATGGGCAACTCGCCCGATAGTCCGTGGTAGAGCTGGATACCATCGCGCTTCAGGTCGTTCACGATGCCTTTGGTGCGCCAGAGTCCCTTAAAATGCCTCCCTTCTGGTCCCCCGTCGTGGATGGTCAGACGATCCGTCTTCACCAGCTGTTGCCTCAGATCGTCTCTCCCTGGGGCTGGCGCATAGAGATGCAGCGCCATATCCTCCTCCCTTCGGGCGAGGTCGTTCACCAGTGTCCGTCCGTAGCTGCCAAGGCCCGTTCCGTTACTGACTATCCGTTTGGCATCGAAGCCAATCACCATCTTCGCGTTCATAATTATTTTGCAAAAATACATAAAAAAGTGAAAAGTGAAAAGTGAAAAGTGAAAAAATTGCTACCTTTGCACTAAAAAAGGATGATTGGAGTCATATTAGCTGCGGGAATGGCGAAACGTCTGCGCCCGCTTACTGACACAAAGCCCAAGTGTCTGTTGGAAGTAGGAGGGAAAACCCTTCTTCAGCGTACTGTCGATGCGATGGCCGCTACTGGTATCAATGAGTTTGTGGTGGTACTTGGCTATCGTGGAAACATGATCCGCGACTTCCTCACTTCTCATTTTTCACAATTCGCCTTTCACTTCCTCGACAATGTGGACTACGAGCACAACAACAACATCTACTCCCTGTGGATGTCTGGTCAGGTTGTTCGTGGCAAGGAGTTCCTGCTGATGGATAGCGATATCCTCTGCGATCCTCAGGCTGTGGCCGAAGTAGTCCGTCAGGAGGAGCCTGCCCTGGCTCTCAATCGTCATGAGCTGGGCGAGGAAGAGATGAAGATCGTGGTGGATGGCGAAGGACATATCACAGAGATCAGCAAGACCTGTCGTGTGGCTGATGCCCTGGGTGAGTCTGTTGGTATCGAGAAGATGACGGCTACGTATAGCGAGGCCCTCTTCCGCGAGCTCGACCAGATGATCCTTCAGGAGAACCTTATCGACATCTTCTACGAACGTGCTTTCGAGCGTCTCATCCCACAGGGACATACCTTCAAGGTGGTCGACACCACTGCCTTCTTCTCCTACGAGCTCGATACCCCCGAGGACTTCGAGCGCGCCCAACAAGAAATCCCACAAGCCTTGCTATAGCTATAGGGAACATCAGGATATCTAAAGAGCGGCTATTCACCAGCCGCTCTTTTTTTTGTTTGAGGCCAGACTGCAAACTTTTTGCTGTTTTCCTTGGTGGTTTCAGATTTATTGCCTATCTTTGTAGCCAACAAATAAAATTATGTATAACCCCTAAAACAATGACAAGATGAAACAGATTTTTAAGACGATTCTGCGGGGGGGGGTAGCCAGCCTCGTCGCAGTTGCCAGCCTCACATCATGTAATCATGATCTCAGCGATCACTTTGGTGTTTCTGACAATCCATCAGCTACTGTAACAAGCCTGACGCTCGATGAAGCAACCCTAAGGCTTGCCACTACAGCCCAGACTCTTACGGCCGAAGTTACTCCCAGCACTGCTACTGTTACCTGGACTTCGAGTGATGAGACCGTGGCAACCGTTGACGCCTCAGGTAAGGTAACACCTAAAAAAGTAGGGACAACCACCATTACCGCCACAGCTGGCGACAAGACTGCTACCAGCAC
>JAEEGG010003938.1_pt1 | contig 36460 bp, 41 predicted proteins | sample 9134161 | NCBI WGS metagenome assembly JAEEGG01 (sample SAMN16246543, study PRJNA631951) | gut metagenome | biome: gut microbiome; feature: rumen; material: CR-attached | host: Bos | place: Iran: Karaj | collected 2018-10
CCTAAAAATTTCTCCGGGGGAATTTTTTACGAGATGCTTTCTATAGACGCCCAGGGTATATTTCCTTTGACACTTGCTGGTCACCAAGGATCTCCAATCCGGTCTTGCCAACCGCTCCTTTCAAGGACTCATGATTTTTGCCTCTCAACATGAAACCTCCTGATTATTCGGCTCTGAGCGTCTATAAAAAGTATCTCGAAACTTTACCAAAACCTAAACAGATAAGGGGTGAATTTGGGAATGGCACGCCCAAAGGCAACTGAAACTCCTTCTGCCAGACCTAAATCTCGTCCAGCAATGTCTCCGGAAGCTCGCGAGAACCAACTCATCTCGTTGGCTTATGATGTGGCTGAGGAGAGATTACGAAATGGAACAGCCACTTCTCAGGAAGTGGTTCATTTTTTACGTCTCGGCTCCATGAAGGAACGCAAAGAGCTTGAACTCCTGAGCAAGAAGATTGAGCTCGATACGGCAAAGACCGAGGCTTTGCAATCCGCCAAGCGAATCGAAGAACTATATGGTGAAGCGATTACTGCTTTCAAGTCATATCGTGGCGATCTGAAAGATGAGGACGACGATGATCCTGACGTATACTGATCTCATTGCTCTTCCGACTTTTGAAGAGCGGTTTGAGTATCTGCGATTAGACGGACAAGTCGGTCAAGAAACCTTTGGCTTTGATCGTTACTTGAATCAACAGTTCTATCATCTGGATCGAGATTGGAAACGAGTTCGAAACAGAGTCATTGTTCGTGACTGCGGCTGTGACCTTGCTTGCGAAGATCGTCCTATCCCAACTGGCACACGAATCATCATTCATCATTTGAATCCCTTGCAGCCAGATGACATTCGGCTTCGAAGACCAAACCTCTTCGACATGGAAAACCTCATATGCACGACTGACTCGACTCATAACGCTATCCATTATGGGGACGAGTCTCTTCTTTTACGATCGGAGCCCATCATTCGGTCTCCTCACGATACTTGCCCATGGAGGTAGATCAAAATGAATTACTATGGGTTTCTTGTTCAGCGCGAAAGTGATCTTCAACATCATGGCATCGTCGGTATGAAGTGGGGTATCCGCAGGTATCAGAATCCTGACGGAACTCTTACAACTGCCGGCAAGAAGCATAAGGCTAAGCTTGAAGAGCGGTCTATGCAGAAAGATGTCAAGTGGGCAAAGCGGCATGAGAAAGGTCTCACCAAGCAAGCCTATAAGCTGACTAAGCATGACATGAAAAAGTACGAGAAGCGAGAGCTTTCTGATCTCGCCAAAGCAACGAAAAGCGGAAAGAACAGTAAAACCTACATCAATGCCTATAACCGAAAGTTAGCTGAGCTGATGAATACGTCCATGAAGGATGTTACAGCTCCTTCCGGACGGGCCATTCGCTTTGTAGCGAAGCGTGGCGAGATGGGCGTTTTCCTCGCTGTTGCGGATCAGGGTTACAACATGGACCAGGTTCGCAATGGCGTTTATTCTTCCGGCCGTGTTGCTTACAAGAAAGACGTAATCAACAAAAGCTGAGGTGAGTTTGAATGGAAAGCATTCTTACTTCGATCAAGAAGATGCTTGGCATCGAAGCGGACTATACGCATTTCGACGCTGAGCTCATCATCTTCATCAATTCCGTATTTGGTATTCTGCATCAGCTTGGGGTGGGGCCGACTGACGCTCCATTCAAAATAGACAACGCAAGCAGCACCTGGGATGAGTTCATCGTGAATGATCAGATTGAAACCGTAAAGAGCTACATGTTCATGAAGGTCAAGTTGATGTTTGATCCTCCTCAGAGTTCTGCTGTGCTGAGCTCGTATAAAGAGCTGATTCAGGAATTCGAATGGCGATGCAACGTGAATGCCGAGACGCCATAAAGAGGTGAACAGAATGAATGAAAACTATTTAGCTCATTACGGCATTGTTGGCATGAAATGGGGCGTCCGTCGTTTCCAGCCATATTCTGTCCGAGGCCGTAAGAATGGCGAGACCGGCAAAGAAATCGGTGAAGCCAAAAAGAAGGCTAAAGGACCTACGCATGAGCAGCTTTTAAAGTCTACGAATGCTCAAGAGGTCTACAAGTATCGCGATCGGCTTTCCGATAGAGAGCTTCGTGAACGTGTGAACCGCATTCAGACTGAACAGCAGCTTCAGCAGCTTGTTTCTCAGTCGACTAAGAAGGGTGAAAACGCTGCGACCAAAGTCCTTAAGAATGTTGAATCAATGGCTATTGCCGGTATTTCGGCATATGCCTTTAAGAAAATTAAGGACGTTGTGAAAGATCCGAAGAAAGCAATCGAGACTGCAAAAACAGTTATCGAGCTTGCTGAATGGATGGCCACCCCGTGGAAGCCTTGAAGGAGAGTGCAAGATGGAGTATAATGATAATTACTTAGCCCATCATGGCATTCTCGGTCAGAAATGGGGTAAACGCAATGGCCCGCCGTATCCGTTGAAATCTGGCGCTCGCACCAACGCAGAGAAAACCGGTCGTGGTGAAAGTGTTGCTTCCGGTATTCTTGATGCTGCTGGAAACAAGTCTGTCGCAGGTCTTTATGTGGATCCTGGCGTCGCCCTTGTTGTTGCACAGGTTGCGGCATATGCCGCCGTTATTGGGACTGCTGTAGTAGCGCAGCGCGTTCAGTACAAGAAAGAAGTCAAGAATAATACCAGCGATGAGTCTAATATTCAGAAGAAGATTCAAGGCAAGCATTCTCCTGAAGAGGACCTCAAAGCTGTAAATCCTGACTTCGCTGATACGACGGATATGGGTGCACGAGTCAACTGCACGATGTGCTCAACTGCATACGAGCTTCGTAGACGTGGCTATGATGTTGTTGCCCAGAAGAGCACTGTTGGCCGCACTCCCGCAGATGCTGCCAAATGGTTCAACATTGAGAAAAAGAATATTTCGCAGTTTAAGACTCGCGATGCCTTTGCTAATGCGCTCTCAAAGGAGCCTGATGGCGCTCGAGGTCTCACTTTCACTGCGTATGGGCCCTTCGGATCCCATCATTGTATGATTTGGGAAAAGGCCAATGGCAAGATCACTATTAGTGATGGCCAGGATAATATGCCGCCGAAAAGTATTGTTGATTCAGGAATTAGTGCTAAGGCCAGCATTCCGTATCGCTACATCAGAACCGATAATGCCAGTATTAACTGGGAAGGCATTCGCGATGCCGTAAAGGAAAGGACGTAAAAACATGATTGAAAATGCTGCAATCAAGCTGGTAAAACGCGAATTGCCCAAGTATCGTGTTCGAAAGCTGCGGGAAACCCCTCAGGTGTTTCTCTTTATGTGCGAAGCTCCTGATCCCAACATGATGCCCAGCAAAATTGCTGTCGCAGTAAACAAAAAGACCTCTGCTCTCGGGTCGTCAATCAGCAGCCTTGAGGACGCTATTCAGCAAGCGCTGAAGGATGAGGCTTAAAACTTAAAAGATAAAAAGAAAGTCTGTGTATTTGTCATACACAGGCTTTTCTTTCTTTTAAAGCATTTGCTTCGTTCACTAATACATTCATGCAATAGATTGGAAAATTCAAAATGAGTCTATCAAATACTGCGGTCCCAAAGTATTACGGGCAATTCCGGGATGCAGTTATTCGTGGCGAAATCCCTGTATGTCGTGAAATCTCCATGGAGATGAACCGCATCGACGATCTGATCGACAACCCTGGAGTTTACTACGATGAAGACGCCGTTGAGGGATTCATCCGATATTGCGAGAATGAGCTGACGCTTACTGACGGATCTGATTTGGCTTTGCTTGATTCTTTCAAGCTTTGGGCCGAACAGATTTTTGGTTGGTACTATTTCGTCACCAGATCCGTTTATGAACCATCTCCGGACAATCACGGAGGTCGGTATGTAAACAAAAGAATCAAACAACGTCTTATCAATAAGCAGTACCTCATAGTTGCCCGAGGTGCTGCTAAATCTATGTATGCCTCTTGCATTCAGTCATACATTCTGAACATTGATGGGACTACCACACACCAGGTTACGACAGCTCCGACAATGAAGCAGTCCGAAGAGGTTCTTTCTCCGATTCGTACTTCAATTGTCCGTGCTCGTGGCCCGTTGTTTAAATTCCTCACCGAAGGATCGCTCCAGAACACTACTGGATCGAAAGCCAATCGTGTCAAGCTGGCTTCTACCAAGAATGGTATTGAAAACTTCTTGACTGGCTCACTTCTTGAGATCCGCCCGATGTCTATTGACAAGCTTCAGGGCCTCCGAGTTAAGTGCGCTACTGTGGATGAATGGCTGTCTTGCGATATTCGTGAGGATCCGATCGGCGCTCTTGAACAGGGTGCTGCAAAAGGCGGTCTTGATGACTATATCATTGTAGCTACAAGTTCTGAAGGAACTGTTCGTAATGCTGCCGGTGATACAGTCAAAATGGAGTTGATGTCTATCCTAAAGGGTGACTACATCGCTCCTAATGTTTCGATTTGGTACTACAAACTGGATGATGTGAGCGAAGTCGCATATCCGGAAATGTGGCTCAAAGCGAATCCTAACCTTGGCAAGACCGTCACTTATGAGACCTATCAGCGAGATGTCGAAAGAGCTGAAAAGGTTCCGGCAGCCAGAAACGATATTCTGGCAAAGCGCTTTAACCTTCCTATGGAGGGTTACACATATTTCTTCCGTTACGAAGAAACTTTGACGGTTGACCGAAGACGAGACTTCTGGTCGATGCCGTGCGCTTTAGGTGCAGACCTTTCTCAAGGAGATGACTTCTGCGCCTTTACATTTTTATTCCCGCTTAAAACAGGCGGGTTTGGAATAAAGGTTCGCAGTTACATCTCATCTCTCACCTTAAATAAGCTTCCAATGGCCATGCGCCAGAAATACGAGCAATTCATCAACGAAGGCAGCTTGATCGTTTTAGACTGTACGGTCTTGGACATGATGGCTGTCTACGAGGATTTGGATCAGTATATTGTCGAGACTGGCTATGATGTCCGATGTTTCGGCTTCGACCCATACAATGCTCGTGAGTTTGTTGAACGATGGGAAAGAGAGAATGGCCCATTTGGCATAGAAAAGGTAATTCAAGGATCAAAGACTGAGTCTGTTCCGCTTGGCGAGTTGAAGACTTATGCCGAAGAACGGATGCTTATCTTCGATCAGGAGTTAATGACCTTTGCTATGGGCAACTGCATCACTCTCGAGGATACAAATGGCAACCGTAAGCTCCTTAAGAAGCGCCGGCAGGACAAGATTGATAATGTCGCCGCTTTATTGGATGCCTATGTTGCCTGGAAGGCCAATCGTGATGCCTTCGATTAATTCTGTATTGGGGGGGGGGACCCAAACATGAACTATTATGGTTATACCTTTGACCGTGAGAGCGCCCTCCAGCATCACGGTATTCTCGGTCAGAAATGGGGCGTTCGTCGCTTCCAGAATAAAGATGGGAGCTTGACTAATGCCGGAAAATCACGCTATCAACGAGGAAAAGATTATCAGAAAGAGAAGCATGATCTCTATACTCAAGAGCATAAGCGGCTCCAGAGTTCTTCAAAAGCTTATCAAAAGGCTGCAAAAGAAGCAGATTACCTTTTGAACAAGTATGGCCTTGATGCTGATGATGGCGGTGGCGGTGATTCCACTCGCTATTCTGAAAAGGAACTCGAATGGGCTGGCCAACGCTATTGGGATCGTGCAGAAACCATGGCCATCATGGATGAAGAGTTCGAAAAGAAAGCTCGCGAGTATGCACATGACACGATTCTGAAGAAATACGGTCCTACTGCCATTTCTGACATGAAATTCACACAGAATGTGCAGAATGCCGAAGCAGTAGCTACATTAGTTGCTGCTCTTGGTGGGATAGCATGGATCTCTTCTAAAGTCTGAGCTGATCCTCAGTATGTAGCAATTAACCGGAGGAAATTCAAAATGGAAATGTACGGCTATTCCTTTATGCGGGAATCTGACATTCAGCATCATGGGATCAAAGGCCAGAAGTGGGGTGTTCGTCGATTCCAGAATGAAGACGGTACCTGGACTGCGGCCGGAAAAGCCCGATACGGCGAAGGCGACGGCAATGGCAGTTCGAGTGGTGCCCGTTCTATCGCTGGGACTGCAAGACGTGCACTTGCAAAAGTCTATGACGCCAATGCCAGATACTATGAAAAACGTGGCAATTCGGCAATGGCCTCAATGAACAAAGCGGCCAAGGATCGTCAGCTTGAGAAAGCTTCTCAGGCGGATCAGCGAAAGGCAGATAAAGAGCAGGCCAAGGATGAAAGGCTTCATGAGCAGCTTAAGAATGCTGAGACTGCTCGTATCGCCGAGTACACTTTGAACAAAATCGCCAAGCGTGATCTTCAGCGAGGCCAGAACGCGGCTGAACGTGTTCTTAAAGATCTGTCTGGTTGGAACTCTCAGGTTGCTAAACAGACGACCAAGAACACAAAAGATCAGGTCATCAAAGACCGTAAGGAAAAGATGACTCGTGGTCAGAAAGTCGTCAATGCCTTGCTCGATATGGATCGGCAGGCTTATGAAGGCGGCGGGTATAAGAAACTCAGCGAAACTTATGCCAATAAGCAGGATGACCTCATGAAGTCTGCAAAGAGAACCGTGACTACCAGGATGGCCCTTAATGCTGCAAATAATGCCTATAAGCTCGGGAAAGCAGTGCTCGCCTGATAGACATTGCTAATACCTAAGGAGGGCCTTTTCATGCCCAAGTTTTCTGAAAGGCTCCAGCACGCATGGAATGCCTTTAATAACAAAGATCCCACCTATATTCCTATGCCAGATTTCTACTATGGCACCGGATCTTCTTACAACCTGAGCAAGTCCCGACCGAGATTCAGTAACGAGCGCTCTATCGTTAACTCAATCTTTAACCGTATTGCCGCTGATGTGGCTGCGGTCGATATTCGGAATGTGCGTCTGGATGAGAATGGCCGCTATATAGAAACGATTGACTCGGCTTTGAATAACTGTCTTTCAGTTGAAGCCAACATTGATCAGACTGGCAGGAATTTGATCCAGGATGCCGTAATGTCAATGTTCGATGAGGGCGTTGTTGCTCTTGTCCCTGTTGACACTACGATTGATCCGCGATTCTCCAATGCGTATGACATCAAAACCATGCGCACTGGTAAGATCAAAGAATGGAGACCGAAATCCGTTAAGGTCGAACTCTATAATGAGAACATTGGTCGAAGACAGGAAGTTGTCGTTCCCAAAAAGATGGTTGCCATTATAGAGAATCCATTCTACTCCATCATGAATGAGCCGAACTCTACTCTTCAGCGGCTTATCCGGAAACTTAATCTTCTGGACGCCATTGATGAACAGAGTAGTGCAGGTAAGCTGGACTTGATTATTCAGCTTCCCTACCTTGTAAAGACAGAGGCTCGTAAAGCGCAGGCTGAGCAACGCCGCAAAGACATTGAAATGCAGCTTGCGGGGTCCAAGTATGGCATTGCCTATACTGATGGGACCGAAAGAATTACGCAGTTGAATCGTCCGGTTGAAAACAACTTGATGAATCAAATCAAATACTTGACTGAGACACTTATGGGCCAGTTGGGCATTACGAATGAGATTCTCAATGGAACAGCCAACGAAGAGACTATGCGTAATTACTACAACCGAATCATCGCCGTTATCTGTACTGCTTTTGCGGAAGAGATGCGGCGAAAGTTTTTATCCACGACTGCTCGAACTCAAGGGCAGTCTATTTCTTTCTTCCAGGATTACTTCAAGCTTGTTCCCATCTCCGCTCTTGCTGATATCGCCGATAAGTTCACTCGTAACGAGATCATGTCCTCAAATGAGATCAGAACCATTATCGGTATGAAGCCAAGCAAGGATCCAGCTGCGGATGAGCTTCGGAACAAGAACCTGAACCAGTCTAAGGATCAGATTCAGGCGAAGACGACTCCGGAAGATGAAACTAAGGAGACAGATCAAAATGAAACCCAGATTTGACTTTAGCGGCTGGGCAACCAAGAACGATCTTCGTTGCTCGGATGGCCGCACTATCCGCAGGGATGCTTTTAAAGACAATGATGGTACGACTGTCCCTCTCGTATGGCAGCATCAGCATAACGATCCTTCCAACGTCCTTGGTCATGCGCTCTTAGAGAACCGTGACGAGGGCGTTTTTGCTTACTGCACGTTCAACGAGACCGACAACGGCCAGCATGCAAAAGCCCTTGTTCAGCATGGAGATATTACGGCTCTGTCCATTTATGCGAACCAGCTTAAGCAGCATGGCAGCGATGTTCTCCATGGTGTGATTAAGGAAGTCAGCCTGGTCCTGGCTGGCGCGAATCCCGGTGCGACGATCATCAACAGCAGCATCGCTCACTCTGATGGGACCGAGACGGACCTTGAGGATGAGGCCATGATCTTCACCGGTGAGAACATTTCTCTGGCTCACGCGGATGACGACGAGGGCGAGAAAGCACCGGAAAACGACAAGGAGAACAAAACCGTGAAAGACGAAAAGACCGTGAAGGATGTCTTCGACGAGTTCACCGAAGAGCAGAAGCAGGTCGTGTATTTCATGATCGGCCAGGCTCTTGAGGATTCCAAAAATAACGACAATGAGGCCAAACATTCTGACCTCGAAGGAGACGATACCATGAAGTACAATGTTTTCGATTCTCAGACCGCTCCCGCCGGTACCTACCTCTCTCACTCTGATGAGGCTCAGATTCTGGCTGATGCCAAGGACTGCGGCAGCTTCAAGAAGGCTTTCCAGGCTTACGCCGAGGCCAATGAGCTGGCTCACGCTGACGGCGATCCCGCCCCTGTGAGCGGCTTCGATTCCTATCCCGTCACCGTCGGCACCGGTGTTGAGGCCCTCTTCCCGGAGTGGCATGACGTTCGCCCCGGCGCTCCCGAGATCGTTACCAACGATCAGGCTTGGGTTAAGACCGTGCTCGGCAAGGCCCACAGAACTCCCTTCAACCGCATTCGTACCTCCCAGGTCGATCTTCAGGAGCTGGAGAACATCCGCGCCAAGGGTTATCCCAAGGGCATGGAGAAGAAGCTCATGGGTATGTACGCTGTTGCTAAGCGCACGACTTCTCCCACCACCGTGTATGCCAAGTCTGCCCTGAACCGCGACGATGTCAATGACATCACCGATTTCGACTACATCGACTACCAGTACAAGATCGACCGTATGCAGCTCGAGAAGGAAGTCGCCCGCGCTGCCCTGATCGGCGATGGTCGTGAGACTACCGATGCCGACAAGATCGACGAGAACTGCATCCGCCCCATCTGGACCGATGACGAGACCTTCGTTATCCACAAGGTTCTGAGGCTCACCGACACCAACGGCACCGGTACTGCTGCCAACTTCGGCGACGCCTACCGTTACGCCTCCGCCGCTGAGGAGCTCCTCCTCGATGCCAAGATCGACTATCGTGGCTCCGGCAATATGGACATGTTCTGCCAGCAGCAGTTCTTCAACAAGATGCTGCTCGCCAAGGACCGCAACGGCCGCCGTATGTACGCCAATAAGAACGAGCTCATGGCCACCCTGGATGTGAACAGCATTCAGAACGTCCCCGAGTTCGCCAACCTGACCCGTACGGTCGAGGTCGATGGTGTGGAGAAGACCTATCGTCTTCTGGCTATCATCGGCAACCTGACCGACTACTCCATGGGTGCCACCAAGGGCGGCGAGATCACCCACTTCACCGACTTTGATATCGACTTCAACCAGCACAAGAGCCTCATCGAGACTCGTCTGTGCGGCGCGGTCACCCGTATCAAGTCCTTCATCGTCATTGAGGAAGAGGTTGCCTAAGGGTAGCCTCTTTTCTCTCGTGACATAAAAGTTCGACATCGAAATTCAAAATGGAAGTGAGTAATTATGGCGAATAAGTTTTACGGTCCTATTGGGTATGGTATCTCAGAAGAGACTGCGCCTGGTGTATGGACTGACAAAATTGTTGAGCGGAATTATTCAGGTGACGTTCTCAAGAACTATAAGAAGTCCTCGGCCGGCACCAGCATCAACGACAATATTGATGTAGCGAATAATCTCTCGATTATTTCTGACCCGTTCGCCATGAATCACTTTCATAGCATGCTCTATGTGAAGTGGATGGGTGCTGCCTGGAAGGTTACAAGTGTGGACGCCACGCAGTACCCCCGCCTCATCCTGACTATTGGAGGTGTATACAATGGCGAGACGGCTGATTCTCCATGAGAAATTGTGTGAGCTGCTCGGATCGCGGAACGTGTATTTCCAGCCTCCTGCGTCAGTTCAACTGAAATACCCCTGTATCATCTACAATCTGGCCAAGCATGATGCCCAGTATGCCGATGATCTGCGCTATCTCAATCGACAGGCTTATGACTGCACCTATATCACTCGTGACCCTGATTCGGGGTTGCCTGAGGTATTGTTGCAGTCATTTCTTTACATTGGGCATCAGCGCCATTGGACTGTGGACAATCTGCATCATGACTTGTTCAGAATCTACTTTTAACGGAGGAAACCGATATGAGTAAAATCGTATGGGATGCCGTTGGCGAAAGAAAGTATGAAACCGGTGTGAAGCATGGTGTTCTGTACCCTCGCGTCGGTAATGCATACCCCAAGGGCGTGGGCTGGAATGGTCTTACGTCCGTGGACATTTCTCCTGAGGGCGGCGAAGCCAACGACATTTGGGCTGACGATACCAAGTATCTGAGCCTGCGTTCCAAGGAGAACTGCAAAGGCACTATCAATGCCTATATGTACCCGGATGAGTTCGCGGAGTGTGATGGCTCCAAGTACGTGGTTCCGGGTGTCAAGATCGGCCAGCAGACCCGTAAGCCCTTCGGCTTCAGTTTTGTCAGCACCATCGGTAATGACACTGAGTTCGAGGATTACGGCTTCATTCTGCATCTGATCTGGGGCGCTACCGTGTCCCCGTCTCAGAGAACCTACACCACCATCAATGACAACCCCGAGGCGTCTGAGCTGAGCTGGGAGTTCGATACTACTCCTGTCGAGATCGGCGCTATCGACGGCATTGACGAGACCTTCAAGCCTCTGGCCCATATGGAGATCCACTCCACTGACTTCACCGAAGCTGCGGCCAAGGCAAAGCTCGACGCCCTGATGGAAGTCCTTCATGGCAAGGATCCCACCACCGTGGGTGGCAACGACGGTGCTGATCCGCGTCTGCCCATGCCCAAAGAAGTCATTGAGATGCTGATGTAAGTCAGGCATCATTCCAAGGAGCTGTATTCAGTTAGGCTGGCAGCTCCATTTTATTTTAACTTGAAAGGAGTCCACTTCTATGTGGAAGGAGACAATCACCTATAAGGACTTTTTCGGTGAAGAGCGCACTGAAGATTTCCGTTTCCATCTGTCAAAGGCTGAATGCGCCGAAAAGCAGATGAAGTATGCCGGCGGTGGCTACGCCGAGTTTCTGAAAAGAATCGTTGCTGCAAAGGATCCCGAGACTATTGTTGAGTTGTTCAAGCAGTTCATTCTGGACAGCTATGGCGAAATCTCTTCGGATGGCCGCCGATTTGTCAAGAGTCCTGAGCTGAGCAAGGCATTCAGCGAAACCGAGGCTTACTCCATTCTCTATATGAAGCTGGCAACTGACGATCAGTTCGCGGCCAAGTTCGTCAATGGGGTTCTCCCGAAGCCCGATGAAGTGAAAGACATCAAGAAGTAAAGGCGGGTATAGTCATGCTTCCGTTGGTAATTCCCGAAACCGAGCTTTATGACGAGGTAAGGAATGAGTTCATCTTCGTGAAGCAGCAAAAGCTTGTCTTGGAGCATTCTTTGCTTTCACTTTCAAAATGGGAGTCAAAATGGCATAAGCCGTTTTTAAGCAAGAAAGAAAAGACCGAAGATGAGATCTTCGATTACATTCGTTGCATGACCGTCAATTCTGTGGATGAGAATGTTTATCTCTGCTTATCACAGGAGATGGTCAATCAAATCAATAAGTATATTGAGGATTCTATGACGGCCACAACCATTAATGATAAAAGAAGCCCGAGTCGAGAAATCGTGACGGCTGAGATTATTTACTACTGGATGGTGGCTTTACAGATTCCTTTCGAGTGTCAGAAGTGGCATCTGAACCGCTTACTGACTCTCATAGACGTTTGCAGTATCAAGAATCAGCCCCCGAAGAAGATGAGCCAGAAAGCAATTCTTGCCAGAAATGCTTCTCTTAATGCGGCACGAAGGAGGGCTCTGCATTCTAAAGGGTGAGTTGAGAAATGATTACTATCAAACATCACGGCAATTTCAAACGAACTGAAGGCATGTTTAAGCGCATGACTAAGTTTGAAATCCGAAGTATTCTGAACAAATATGGCAAAAAAGGGGTTGACGCTTTAGCAGCTGCAACCCCTAAAGACACTGGTAGAACGGCCGATTCCTGGGAGTATGAAGTCTCCAAAACAGGGACCGGCTATTCTATTAGCTGGAATAATCGAAATGTAAACAACGGCGTGAACATCGCGCTGATTTTGCAGCTTGGACATGGCACGGGAACAGGCGGCTATGTGCAAGGTGTGGACTACATAAATCCTGCACTTGCTTCAATTTTTGAGCAAATGGCAGACGAGGCTTGGCAAGAGGTGAGTAAAGTATGAGCCCGGTTATCGACCAGAGAGTCGTAGAAATGGGGTTTGACAATGCGCGATTTGAGAAAAATGTGCATACCTCAATATCTACTCTCGATAAATTAAAGGCTGCCCTGAACCTCGATGGTGCCACAAAGGGCATTTCAAATGTTGAACGTGCCTTTGAGAAGCTGAATCTTGGTAATGTCTCTGGTGCAGTCGACAAACTTGCTGAGCGATTTTCCAATCTCGGCATAGTTGGCATGCGTGTATTGGAGAACCTGACCGATAAAGCCATGGAACTTGGCAAAAGGCTCCTGGACTTTGCCGTCTTGGACAATGTCTCTTCTGGTTGGCAAAAATACGCAGATAAGACTCAGTCTGTTCAGACGATCATGGCTGCAACTCAGGATACCTGGCAACAGTCTGCTGCTACATTAGGCTTTGTCGGGGATCAGATGGAATTTGTCAACTCTCAAATGGACAAGCTGAACTGGTTTACTGACGAAACTTCATACAACTTCGTTGATATGGTTTCCAATATCGGTAAATTCACAGCTAACAATATTCCACTTGAGAAGGCAGTTACCTCCATGCAGGGCATCGCTAACTGGGCTGCCATTTCCGGTCAGGGTGTGAATGAAGCATCCAGAGCCATGTATAATTTGGCTCAGGCGATTGGTGTTGGTTCAGTGAAGCTCATGGACTGGCGCTCCATCGAAAATGCCAATATGGGTACTGCTCAGTTTAAAGCCAAAGTGCTTGAAGTTGCAGCAGCCCAGGGTCAGCTGAAGGAGGTTTCCGAAGGCGTCTACCAGACTCTGAAGGGAACTGAAGTTGACATCAAGACTTTCTCACAGTCTCTGTCTGAGGGGTGGTTTACATCTGATGTTCTGATTGCCACTCTTGACCAGTATGGTGCAGTTACAGATGCTCTCTACAAGTTTTCTGAGGCAAGTGGTCTAACTGCCACTGAGATTCTTGAATTGGTTGAGGCCAATAAAGAAGCAGGAATCAGCGAAGAGGAGTTCAAGAAACTTGCCGACGAGACTGGCATGTCCATTGAAGATCTCAAGACTGGTATCAGTGTCTTAAGCTCAGAAGAGGCCAAATTCGGTATCGAGGCTTTCAAGGCCGCACAGGAAGCTAAGACTTTTAAAGATGCGATTGAGGCAACTAAGGATGCAGCATCCACTCTTTGGATGAATATTTTTGAGAACATCTTTGGTGACTATGAAAAGGCTCGTCATATTTGGACAGGCTTTGCAAACTTTCTCTATGATGAGCTTGTTGCTCCTATGGAGAAACTCGTTACCATTAGCGAATGGCTTGGCAATATCAGCGCGGTTGAAAGACTCGCAGCCTCTTTCATGGATGTTCTGACATTTCTTCGTGGCGACGGTGAAGAGATGCTCGGTATCCTTGGAAATCTCCGGGCTGGATTCGAGGAAATCTTTGAGCCTTTAGACGACACAGAATTATTTTCTATGATCTCCGGTGCTGTAAGTGCTATTCGTGAGTTTACAATGGGGCTCGAAGTGACTGAAACTCAAGCTCTTTCTCTTCAGCATACCGGTCGAGCCATCGGAGCAGTTCTCGAATATGTGATCAATAGCGTTAAATCACTCTGGAGTGCCACTGAACCATTAAGAACTACATTAAAGGAATTTGCATCTGTTGTAGGCGATATAGCAGATGGCCTTATGTACTTAATTGGTGAAATGGACACGGCCGGTGTTTCAACTGAAGCTTTCTCCCGAATTTTAGAGGTTATTCGTGGCACAATTGTCGACGTAAGTAATGCTCTCTATGATATGTTCCATAGCATGGGCGAAGATGGATTCGGGATGGCTGGCGATCTTAGTATCTTGACCGATGCTTTGACTGGCTTGAAAAATATTGCAACCTACGTTGCAAATAGTTTCGCTAATCTCTTTGAATCGGCTCGCCCTCTTTTCAGCGCTTTGGTCAATCTTGGAGCATCTATCGCTGAGGTTGTTCTCAAAACCTTGGGACTTGCTTCCAATATGGATACAGCTGGGGCAAAGAGCGAGGCTTTGTCCTCAATTTTTCAGGCTTTGGCAGATTTTATTAATCTGGTCGCAGACGCTATTAAGAAGGTCGACGTTGATGGTCTGAAAGAGAAATTCTCCAGTTTAAGCTCCATCTTAGAGTCTGTAGATGGTTTCTTAGCGAAAATTATCGACGGATTCAAAAATTTCGCAGCAACGATGAAAGATGTCGTCGGCAAGGCAGTCGACTGGGTCAAGGATAAATTCACCACATTAAAAGAGTCTTTCGACTTTGGGAAAATGTTCAAAGGCGGCTTAGGTGTTGGTGTATTAACGCTGATCGCCACAAAAATCGCAAGTGCCGTCAAGTTCATCAAAGAGCCTTTAGAGACATTGGCTGATCTTAAGAAGAAAGTCGGCGGTGTCCTCGACGGCATTAAGAGTGCTATCAGCACATTCCAGCAGGGAATCAAGGTTGATAGTATTAAGAAGATTGCAACGGCTATACTCATGCTGGCTGGCGCATTACTAATCCTTGGCTTTGTTGATTACGAGAACGCAATCATTGGCATCGGTATCATCGGCACATCTCTTGCAGCTCTTCTCATGAATCTCGAGGCTATTGGGAAAATGGATGTAGGTAGCCTTCCCAAAATGGCCGGTGTTCTGCTTGCTTTGGCCGCAGCTTTGCTGATCACAGCAGTTGCTCTTGGCGTTCTCGCCGGCGCGATTGCTTTATTTGCTCTGGTCGCCAAAATGAGTACGGCTTGGGAAGGACTCGGTCTTATGCTTGCAAGCTTTGCAGGCGTTTTGATCGGTCTTGTTGCTGCTGCCAAACTTCTTGGTAATGCTGCACCTCAACTATTAGCTGTTGCTGCATCACTTCTGCTTGTTGCCGGAGCTATGCTCATATTTGCTGCCGCAGTTGCTGCTTTTGCTCTCATTGCCAAAATGGATACAGCTTGGGAAGGCATGAGTCTTATGCTGGTCACAATGGCTGGTATTTTAGCAGGTCTCGCTTTAGCTGTTGAACTTCTTGGCGCTAAGACACCTTTGCTTTTAGCTGCTGCCGCTGCTTTGCTGGTTGCTGCTGGAGCAATGTTGGTTCTCGCTGGCGCTGTTGCGGCATTTGCACTTATTACCCAGATGGAAGGTGCTTGGGAAGGACTTGGCATGTTGGCTCTGTCACTTGCCGGGTTAACTGTCGCATTAATCGCTCTTGGAGCAGCTGGACCTATGGTCTTAGCAGGTGCTGCTGCACTGCTCGTTGGCGCAGCGGCTCTTCTGGCCTTATCAGTAGCGGTTGGCGTTGCGGCTGTTGCATTGATGGTTCTTGGTCCAGCCCTTACTGCATTCGGCGCAGGAATTAAGAATTTTGTAGTCGACATCGGTCAAGCCATTGGCGGATTCTTTACCAGTATTGGCGAGATGCTTCCGACACTCGGAAACGGCATCAAAGAGCTGGTTGTCTCAATTGCTGAAGGTATCGGTGAATCTGTCGCAGCCCTTGGCTCTGGAATCGGAGAAGCGGTTTCTGCTCTTGGCACTGGGATCGGTGAGGCTGTAGCGGCTCTGGGTACTGGCGTCGGTGAATCTATCGCAGCTATCGGTACTGGAATCGCAGATGCAATCTCTTCTCTGGTCGCCTCTATCGGAGAGGGCATCGGCCAGGGCCTTTCCGCTATCTCTACAGGTCTGAGTGATATTTCCACAGGCATCTCCGATTTCGGCGAGAGTGTCCGTGGTCTTTCCGGTATCAGTTGGGCGGCCACCGCACTCGGTATTGCTGAGTTGGCAGGCGCTCTGAAGAAACTCAACAAGAAAGATCTTGCTGGTAATCTCGATGGTCTTTCCTCCAGCTTCCAGAGTATGATGACTGCAATTAGTCAGTCTCTGAATGAAACCACAGGTCAGATGAAGTCCGGTGGCGAAACCTTGATTCAGAACGTGGTTGATGGCATGAACTCCAAGCAGGGCGATGTCACTACATCCGTGACTTCTCTCATGACCGCCGGAACACAGGCACTTGAAGCAACCTATAACAATTGGCAAAGTGATGGCTCCCAGCTCATCATCGTGGTCATCGCCGGTATGGAGGCGCAAAGAGGCAGTCTTGCTTCTGCGGCTTCAAGTATTTCTGACAGTGGATCCAGCGCTGTAATGGCGACGGAGGGCACTTGGGAGTATGCCGGCCAAATGCTTGGTCAGGGACTTGCAAATGGTCTCTGGTCCATGATGGGCGAAGTCCAAGCAGCAGCGTCCGCATTGGCCGATGCAGCTGCACAGGGCGTTGAGTCTACTGCCGAGATTGCTTCTCCGTCTAAGCGGGCATTCCGTGAAGGTGTTTTCTATGGCGAGGGTCTTGAGGGAGGCTTAGAGTCTAAGTCTCGTGACATTCAGGATACTGCATCTGTAATGATCGTTGGTCTGGGCAAGACTCTTATGAATGCTCAGGGCCGAATCTCCAGCATCTTGAGCAACGACTTCACACCGACGATTCGACCAGTTCTGGACCTCTCCAATGTCAAGTCCTATGCCGGCAGCATTCCTGATCTGGAGACTTCTGTTGGAGTTTCCAAGGTTGGAGTGATTGCCCGGAGACAGAGTTCTTCTGAAATTCAAAATGGTAGCCCGGCAGCAGCTGGCGACACCTACAATAATGCTACGACGATTCATATCCACCAGCAGCCTGGTCAGAGTGCCGAGGAGCTTGCTGATGCTGTTGAGCGTCGTATTGCTTTCAAACAAAAGCAAAGGCAGGTGGCACATGTAAGATGAGAAATTATTTTACTTTTGCCGGTACACCGAGTACAGACTTCGGCCTGTACATTAGTGGGCAGGGGGTCTTCGGATCTCCTGCTCATTCCTATAATGTTATTAGCATCCAGGGTAAAAGTGGAGATCTCTTCTTCGACAATGAACGATTCGAGAACATTGACCTGAAGTATCCCGCTTTTATTTACGAGGATTTCAACAATAACATTTCCGCATTTCGCAACTTTATGGCTTCTCGAAGATCTTATCAGCGTCTTGAGGACAGTTATCATCCGGATGAGTTTCGGCTGGCTGTCTTCAAGGAAGCGCTTGAGCCCGATGTTTGGTTTGACAATTCCTTCGCTGAGTTTGATGTGATCTTCAACTGCAAACCACAGCGATTTCTCAAGAGTGGAGAAGTCAAGACCTCCTATACGGATGCCGCCTTTACGATTGAGAATCCGACATTATTCGACGCAAAGCCTCTGATGAGGATCCACGGATCCGGTATCTTAACCATTGGCGGCGCGGTCATTACGATCAGAGACGTGTCGAGTTTTGTCGATTTGGACTTCGAAACCATGAATGCCTATTGCGGGCCTACCTCTAAGAACCGTGATGTCACGGTATCAACTTTGGACTATCCGCCGTTGAAGCCGGGAGCCAATAACATCACGATCGCCGAGGGTATCACACAAGTAGATATTACGCCGAGGTGGTTTATCGTATGATTCCTATTCTGTTTGATCACGATGAAGTCGATTTCACCTCGCAGGGATTATTTCGTCTCTATGATGCGGTAAGCTGCATCGTCACTGAAGAAGAGAACGGCATTTATGAATGTGAGCTGAAGTATCCGATTGATGGCGACTTCTTCGATGAAATCTTTGAAGGCCGGATTATCGGAGCTACGCATGATGACAATGGTGATATTCAGCCCTATGAGATCTATAAGTACAGCGCTCCGATAGATGGTGTCGTAACTTTTTATGCTCATCATTTAAGTTATCGGCTTCGGCGCTACATCATTATGCCTCCGTTTCATGCTTCGAGCTGTACAGAGGCAATGTCAATGATGGCCGCGGCGTCAATGAATCATTGCCCGTTTACATTCTGGACGGATGTGTCAACAACTGGATCTTTCGATATTAAGGTCCCGACGAGCATTAAGTCAATTCTTGCCGGAGACGGCAATACGATTCTCAATACCTATGGCTACGGTACATTCGAATTCGATAAGTGGGCAGTAAAGTTTCATGCTCAGCGTGGTGCAGATCATGGCGTTCAAATTCGCTATGGCAAAAACCTGACTGACATCAAACGTGAGTATGATGCAAGTGGCGTCTATACGGCAGTCGTTCCTTATTACTATAAGGAAGACAGTGACGGCACTCAGCATCTTGTTACTCTTTCTGGGTATGGTGTAATTGTCCATGATGAATCGGCAGTCCAGCATGTATATTGGACTAACGAAAACGATGAAATCATTCGTGATGAACAAGGACACCCGATTGAATTAGCTCCCGCTGACATGCTCTATGAAGTAATGGATCTTACTTCGTATTTCGATGAGCAGCCTACCGAAGCTGCTCTTGCCGCGGCTGCAAAAGCTATCTTCGAAGATAACCAGCCATGGATTCCTGAAGATAATATTTCCATAAACTTTGTGGCTCTTTGGCAGACTCCTGAATATGAAGACATTGCTCCTCTTGAAAAAGTTTCGATGGGGGATTACGTGCATGTCATTTATACAAAACTGGGTATCTCAGTATTATCGCGTGTCGTAAAAACTGTCTACAATACTATCCTGGATCGTTACGATACAATTGAACTCGGCACAATCACTCCGTCTCTGGCTGCGGCAATTCTTGGTGATACCACATCTACACTCGAAAAGATTCAGTCTCAGCTTCAGCATACTGCCACGGCTGACTATGTCAATGAAGAGATCGGGAAAGCAACTGATGCTATTACCGGCGGTCTTGGTGGTTATATTAAAGTCACTTTGAATGCAGATAATGAGCCGCAAGAGATTCTTATCATGGACCAACCTGATGTAAATCAGGCAGTTCATGTCATACGAATCAATCAGGCTGGTATTGGTTTCTCAACCACTGGTTATCAGGGACCTTTTAACTCTGCTTGGTTGATTGATGGCACATTTGACGCCCAGGTCATCAATGTCGTGAATTTGGCCGCAACAGTAATTCGAACTGGGTTCTTAACGGACGCCAGAGGTTACAACTACTGGAATCTGGAGACTGGCGAGTTCAGGTTGTCGAGTACCTCGATGATCGACACTTATCAGGAAACCAGTTATACGGCGACCAGACCGTATGCAGTTGGTGACAAGATCGAAGTCAAGCTCGAGAACGATACGTTGATCTATGAAGTCACAACCGCAATTCCAGTTGGCGGCACAATTGCTCCTGGCAGCAATGTCAAGGCAGCTACTGCACATACCTTGCTCGACTTTGCGCGAAAGGCCGAGACGATTCAAGAAGTGGATGTTGAGTATGCCAGTCATACTTCCAGCATCACTCCGCCTCCTGAGGATTCTCCTCTTTGGAGTACTGAAAGTCCGGATTGGGAACTCGGTAAGTATATTTGGCAGCGGACGAAGATGATTGATGGCAATAATGCCACGAATTATTCTGACCCCGTCTGTATTCAGGGCGCACAAGGTACAAACTCTGCTGTCATTTACCTGTATAAGCGATCTGCAACCGCTGCAACAATTGACTGGACCCAAAATCTTACCTACAGCTTTGCAACGAATAAACTGACCAGTCTTCCCAATGGTTGGGTGGACAATCTGGAAGATCTTCTGGAGAATGACAACCCAATCTATATGACTGCGGCCACAGCTGGATCGAGAGATGCAACTGACACCATTCCTTATACGGAATGGGCTGAGCCGGTCATTATGGCTCAAAATGGCGCGGATGCACCTAAGACTGCTGTTGTGGTTCTCTATAAGCGCTCGAATACTGTTCCCACGAAACCAAGTATAACTCTGACTTATACCTTTGAAACTGCGCAGTTAAGTGGAACATTGGATGGGTGGTCTCAAACGATTCCCGCCGCTGATGGCAACCCTTGTTATTCGATTCAGGCTGTAGCTATTAGTGTTGGTGCAACTGACACAATCCCAAGTTCTGAATGGTCTGACGTAAGAGCCATTTTGTCTGATGGTCTGGATGGCCGAAATACAGCGACGGTTTATTTGTACAAGCGATCTGCCACAGTACCCACTAAGCCGACTGTTCAGACAACATATACTTTTGCTTCTCAGTTGCTTGACCCTGTTCCAAGTGGATGGAGCCGGGGCTACATTGGTGGCAGTGATCCACTGTACATTATTGCGGCTACTGCAAGCTCTACTGAGGATACAGATACCATTGCAGCCAGTGAATGGTCTGACCCGGTTATTTTGACTCAAGATGGCGCTCCTGGTAGTCCTGGTGCAGACGGCAAGAATACGGCGACAATCCGGCTGTATAAGAGATCTGCAACTGCCCCGACAATTGACTGGAGCAACGCCCTCACCTATGATTTCACAACGAATAGCCTGACTTCCTTGCCGACTGGTTGGACTGCTGATGTTCCCGATGGCGATGACGATCTTTATGCTACGGCTGCAACTGCAAGCTCGACAACTGATACAGATACGATCAATGCCAATGAATGGGCTACTCCTGTCTGCATCACCAAGAACGGTTTGAGTTGGAGCAGTGCAGCGGTTTTTCTCTATGCGCGTGCTGCAAACTCTTCTGATTTAACAAAACCGACTCAGGCGCTGGACTACACGTTCTCGACCGGTAAGCTTTCAAGAAATGGCCAAACAAGTGGAGTTCTTGGACAGTGGTCACAAGAGATTCCTACTTCTGACGGCAATCCATGCTTCGTGATTCAGGCAACTGCGGTTAGCGACGATGGTCAAACTGATACGATTCAGCCGAATGAGTGGAGCGATATTGCAAGGCTTGTCTCTGATGGTGCTGCCGGATCAAATGGACGTAATACTGCGATCATTTATCTCTATAAGAGATCTCCGACAGCTCCAAGTATTGATTGGCAGACTTCTATTGTCTATACCTTTGCAACCAATAGTCTCTCTGATATACCCACTGGCTGGTCTCGTGATATTCCATCTGGTACAGATCCTCTTTATGTGACGGCAGCCACTGCAAGTTCAACTGATGCCACCGACAGTATTCCCTATACTGAATGGTCTGCTCCCATCATGATGGCAAAGAATGGCGAAGATGGTGCAGCGGCTGAAGCTGGGTTGAACAGTGCAACTGTCTTCCTCTATGCCCGTGCTGCAAATGCTTCTGCTTTGTCCAAACCGAGTTCTGCTTTGACCTACACCTTTGCAACAGGTATTCTTGCTTCTATTCCGAGTCCATGGCAGCAAACAATTCCTGCTTCTGATGGAAATCCTTGTTTTGTGATTCAGGCAACCGCAGTTAATAAGGAAGCGACTGACAGTATTGCCGCCTCAGAATGGAGCGAGATTGTTGAATTGGTTTCTGATGGCGATGATGGCACACCTGGTGTAAATACAGCAACGGTGTTTCTCTATGCCAGAGCAGCAAGTGCTTCAGCATTGACTAAACCCACTGGTACCTTAACTTATAATTTCTCGACCAGAGCTTTGACCCCAGCGAGTCGCTATAGCGGTTGGTCTACTACAATTCCAGATTCTGATGGTAACCCATGTTTCGTTATTCAGGCAACAGCAGTTGGGACCGGCAGCACTGATACGATTGGATCCGGAGAGTGGAGTGATATTGCTCAGCTTGTGGCAGATGGTGAGGATGGACGAAGCATTGTCAGTATTACTGAGTATTATGCTCGTAATAATTCAACGACAGCACCTGCTGATAGCGCGTTCAGTACAAGTGTCGTAAATCCGACTTCCAGCAATAAGTATCTTTGGAATTACGAAGAGATTACCTATTCAAGTGGTGAGCCGACGAAGACTGCTAAGCGCATTATCGGCACTTATGGTCAAACTGGCGGTGCTGGTAAAGGCATCAGCAGTATAACCAACTATTATCTCGCAACTGCCTCTGGATCCGGTGTGACAACAGATACACCAGGTTGGACTACAACAGTTCAATCAATGACCCCAACAAATAAGTATCTCTGGAATTATGAGTCTATTGCGTATACGTCCGGAGATCCAACTACCACGACTCCGACAATCATTGGTGTATATGGCGATACGGGTAAAGGTATCAGTTCCATCCAAGAGCAATATTATCTATCAACATCTAAGACCTCTGCGACTGGCGGCAGTTGGCAGACAACACAACCTGCATGGTCCGAGGGGCATTATATTTGGACTCGTTCCAAGATCACATGGTCTGATAGCACGACTTCATATACCACGGCAATTTGCTGTAATGCCATTAACGGGGCAAATGAAGCTGTTGAGGCTCTTGACGATGAACTAACTCAGCAGGAGATTTTCAATAGATTAACCAACAACTCAAATAATGAAGGCGTTTATCTGGAGAATGGCCGTCTGTATCTGAATGCTACCATGCTCGCAACAGGTGTCATTCAGGATAGATTAACCACCCCATATAATAAATGGAATCTTAATACCGGATATTTTCAGACAACCTACGGACATATTGCTGATTTTAATATTGGTGCTTCAAAGTATGACTCAAGTCATTCTTGGAGTAGTCTTTATTATATGTCAGATTTGACTAATGGCGTCTACGATTGGTCCAGACCTTATTCGGCAGCTTATACCCCGATTCGCGCTGTCGGTCTGAGAGGAAATACCAGTGATACAAACCTTGGCTTTACTTTTATTAGCCAAGGACGTATGTATGTCAATGGGTCCTCGACCAATTATTGTGGCCGAGTTCGTATGAATGCCGGTATGATGTATTGGGATGTTGGCTTAACACCTTCTTCGGCTACCTCCGGTTGGTCTACTGTCATGACAATCAACCCATTTGCTGGCACTGGCGGCAATGGCCTTAATATGAATGGCACTCTGGCTGTAAGTGGTAATTTTGCCGCAACCGGCAGCAAGTCGAGGATTGTCGAGACAGAAGATTATGGTCGAAGACTTCTATATGCTTATGAGACACCGACACCACACTTCGGAGATATTGGTGAAGGTGAAATAGGAGAAGATGGTCTCACTTACATCTGGTTCGACCCGATCTTTGAGCAGACAATTGAAGATTGCCAGTATCAGGTATTTCTTCAAAAGTATGGGGCTGGAGACTGTTATGTTATTGAACGCAAGAGTTCTTATTTTGTCGTTCAAGGCACTCCCGGATTAACATTTGGCTGGGAAATAAAGGCGAAACAGGCTGGTTATGTGATGACACGACTTGGCGATTTTAGAGAAGGTCTGGATATGCCTCTCAATCAAGATGATTTCGTAGCCAACGAATCAAATTACCTACAAAATCTCAGAGAAGGGAGAGAAAGCACATGAAACTCGTAGCTGGTGTTACTGTTTTTCAGGACTTGGTCGGGACTCGTATGTCTATCAACTATTCCGAAGTTGACGATCAGGGCACTGTTATTGCCGACAACAAGCGTATCGACCGTATCATTACTGATGCGGATCTGAAGGCTTCAGCCGCTGCTCTGATGCAGGGCGCACAGAATATTCTCAATACAATGGAGTGATTGAGTCATGTTGGTTGATCAGCTTCCTTTGCTGACCGACCCAAATGGTGACGATGAGATTCCCATCGAGCGAGGGACAAGCCTTTATAAAGTCAAGGTCCGAAAGCTCATGGAGAACAATCAGATTGATATTGATCCCGATCTCGATGAGGAGTCTCAAAATGCCATCATGAATGGCCCGGTGGCAAAGCATCTTTATGTCATTGAGAAAACGCTAAGCGAAATTCCTCCCTATGAGCCTGTGTTGAAGACCGACGAGATGACGCAGGAGGTTGGCAGGGATGCAAAGGGAAAGCTCTTTACCGCAAAGCTTTCCCAAACCCAGGTAAAACGAGCGGTAGAAGAGTGGCTTGAAACTCACACGATTTCCGGCGTCATGTTTACCGTTTCTGGAAAGAGGTTGATTCTGACACCGATGGATTAAGGAGGAGAAGAGTCATGTCTTTCGAGGAATTTATTACCTGGCTTGGCTTTTCCAACAAGATTACTTTCTGGGGACTGATCGCCTTTGCCGCCTCAATCGGCATCGAGGTCATTCCTAAAATTAAGTGGAATCCATGGTCATCGCTGATTCGTTGGATAGGGGAAAAGTTCAACGAAAAGATTGACAAGAAAGTCGGCGCTCTTGAGCTCAGTATGAACGAGAAGATCTCCGAACTGGACAAAAAGATGGACAACAAAATAGACTCTCTAAGCTCCGAAATGAATGCCAAAGTGGATGATCTTGGAGGAAAGGTCGATAAACTCCAGACGGATCTAACTGATTACGTCACAGAGTTTAACACCAAGAACCTCCAAGACATCCGGCGTGATATTTTGGAGTTTTGTAATGCCTGCATGAACAATCGCAAACATACAAAAGAACAGTTCGATTTTGTTATCCGGCAATGTGATGACTATGAGATCTACATCAATACAAATCATGTCAAGAATGGCGTAATTGAGGCCGCCATCAAAGAGATTCATCGTCTCTATGACAAATGCATTCAGGAACATAGCTTTCTGCAAGAAGGCGAAGATGATCAGCATACAGGAGGTGTGGTCTGAGCTATGGTTGAAATTAATGGGACTACAATCAAACTGACAAAAGGCGATACCCTCCTGATTCAAATCGAGCTGGAAGACAGCGAGGGCAATGCCTATATCCCCGCAGAAGGTGATGAAATCCGCTTTGCCATGAAGCAGAAATACTCTGATGAGGAAACCTTGATCTATAAGGAAATCTCAACTGAATCATTAATTTTGAAGCTGGACCCAGAGGACACCAAAAGTCTTAAGGCTCCGGCTTCTTATGTTTATGATATTCAGCTCACCACTGCTGCTGGAATTGTGGATACATTCATCGCCAAAGCGAAGTTGACATTGACAGAGGAGGTCGAGTAATTATGCCGACCTTAACGCCAATGGGCAATTTACGTGGGACATTAAGCGGCTCTTCAAAGCGCTTGAAGGGAAGCTTAGTAACGGCGATTTCGGATCAGACAATTAAGCTAATCGAGGAGTATGTCATCGCTGCACTTCTGGATGGTGAAACTGTCGACTCGATTAAGGCACAGGTAATCGCTGAATTGACTGACGCGAATATGCTGGTCACAGCTGAAGATCGGGAAAAATGGGATGGCATTATTAATGAGCTGGCAGAGGCTAATGCTCTTGTGACTCCTGAGGATCGAGAGAAATGGAATGTGAAGCTCACTCTTGCTGTAAATCCCAATAATCCGAAGAATCTTCTTGTGACTGAAAATTCGCAATGAGAAAAGGAGTATAAGCTCATGATTACGTGGGAAAAGGGCGATTGGACCCTTAACGGTTACGGTCTTTCGACCGATACAAAGCCTACTGTCTATGAGACGCCAACTGGCAAGACAGAAGGTATTCCGAACAGCAGCACCATATATGAGATGGATACCGGAGACATTTACATGTGGGATGCCGAGAATTCTCAGTGGCGGAAACAGTAAGGAGGTATTGACCCATGGCTATCTCCATTGAAACGTTAGCTCTCGCAATTGCCTGGGTGAAGAAACATGGTGGCGGTGGAGGCGGCGTCGATCCTGATACGCTTGGCGATTTAGCGTATAAGGATGCTGCTTCTGCGACCTACAAGCCCGCGGGTTCTGTTAGCAAACCGGAGATCACGGCTACACTGACAAAAACCGATGTTTCTAAGGCCGAGTTGAAAACCACGGTTACGAAAAAGAATCTCAAAATCGAATTCGATCGCGGTGAATTACCTGCAAAAGTAGTCACGGATGTTTCTGCGGAACTTGACGCTGCCCCGACATTTGATGGCACCGAAGCCACCATTACCGCAAAGTAAAGGAGTAATCTCTCATGGCTGACGAAAGATTAGAACTGTCCTCGGTAACCCTCCTGGACAATAAAACCTATTATTTTGAGGATGAGATTGCACGGCAGTCCATCTTCACCATCGACGGATTCAACACCAGCCGTATTTTCAGCCAGTGGTGGGATCTGTCTGATAACGGTGTCGATACCAAGTATCAGCATCTGGAAAAGTTCTTCGCTATGTTGGCGAGATCTTGGGCCGGCAAGAAATATACTCTTCAGTATTACAAGCCCTCCGTGTCCTCCTCGCCGGTCATGACTCCGGTCGATGACCTGGAAGGGAAAAGTGCTGCCCAGCTTTGTACCGACGCCACCTCTCCTGTCGAGGATTGGGCCGATAACGACCCGATGACCTGGTATGTTCGCGCGAATGCTCTGTCTTTGGCAGATGGCACGATGAACATTCTGGCAATTGAGGGTCTGGATGACGACTTCGACCTGACCGGTGAGACTGCTCCTGTGTGGACGTTCTCTATGGCCCTGTGGAAGAAGGAGTGGGAGCTCGGTGATTACAAGTATAAGTCCTGGGCAACGACTCAGCTCGACGAATACTATAAGCCTTATGCCGGTGATGTGGATCCGAATACCAACAAGAAGCGCATCATGACCTGGCGTCCGACTTTCCCCGGCAGCCTGACTGCGGATGGCACGAAGCTGACCTCCGGCGTTGGCGGTAAGCCCTATCTGTTTGTCGGCGCTGTGACGGCCATCACCAAGGCTCGTGCCATGGATGCCTATGAGGGCCTGTGGAATGATGCAGATGCAATCTGGGTCCTTGATATGTGGCAACTCCGCCACTTCAATCTGGAGAACTCCGGTATTTGCGAAGGCTGCCAGAGTTATAATTTCCAGTATAAGTGCGCTGTGGGCGAGACTGGTGTCAAGAGAGTGCTTCTCACGGCAGCTCAGGCTGGCAATCTTCAGGTCGGCTCGAATCTGATGATTGGCGAGCAGGACGCCAATACGAATAACGATCGTGGCCAGGCATACAACAGAAACATTGCTGAAGCAGCAACTATTCTGAGCATCGAGGATGTTGAGGTTGGCGGCGTGGCTTATAAAGCGGTCAATGTGGATACTGACAACACTTTCGATACCACGACTACCACTCTGGTTTCGACGATTGCCTGGAGTTCCGGCAATACCGAAAACCTTCCTGGCCATAAGGATGGCGCGTGCCATAGCCTGACTGCTGGTCAGAATCCGTTGCGTGTGCAGGGCGTCGAGATGATGTCCGGTGCTAACGACATCGGTCTTGATCCGCTGTACAATGTCACGAATTTCGCAAATTCTAAGGGTGACTATGCGGTCTATGAATGCCGTAATTCCGAGAAGCTGGCTGGCAGCATCACTGCTGACTATGAGGACACCGGCATTTCTTATGCTCAGATGCCTCAGGGTTGGAATTATCCGAAGGCTTTCGCCGAGACGGACAAGGCTGTTCTCTTCCCGGCAGAGCTTGGCGGCTCCACGAGTGCCTACTACAAGAGCGGCTTCTCTGGCGCGTTCTCGGCTGGTGTACGTTGTCCTTGGCGTTACGGCGCCCTCGGCGGTGGCGCTAATGCGGGCTTGGCCTGTGAGGCTGGCGGCAATACGCCTTCGAACGCGTCCTGGTATGGTCGTCCGCGGCTTTCCGGTTCGGGTAAAAAACGGGGTGTGTGGACTGCGTAAGCAGGCCGCAGGGGCAGTAGCCCCTATACCTTTAAACCCAGCTTCGGCAACTTAGTCAGAAAATTCAAAATGGCATAAACATCGGGCTTCCCGGCGCGAAACGGCGGCTTCAATGGCACGAACTCGGCTGGTGTACGTTGTCCTTGGCGTTACGGCAACCTCAACAATGGCGCTAATGCAGGCTTGGCCTGTGAGAATGGCAACAATACGCCTTCGAACACGAACTGGAATGGTCGTCCGCGGCTTTCTTAATTACCAAGGGAGGATATACTCCTGATATTGCGTTTTGGAGCCCACCTAATGAAAATCCACAGTGAACCGAAACCGATGAGGGCGTAGTATTGGAGATACTGCGCGTGGTTAGTAGTAGAGTGACAGGACCTGCTTTAAGGCCGCTGTTTAACCGAAAGCCACTATCTGTAAGAAAGTAGATTTTGCTCATGAAACAACACTTTAATAAGTATTCTCATGAGCTGGCTTACAAAGCAGTCAGCGAATGCTTCGATCGTAAATGGGATCGCAGAGACTTGCTCAGATTCATTGAGGAGTATGCTGGCATTAGTCGCTATGAAATCTTTCAAGACACGCTAAATGATAGCTGTTGGGTAAAGATGGAGGCTACTGATGCTATTGCATATTTCCTCGATGAACTGGTCGATACGATTTGCAATGATGAAGAGCCTGACTGCGTAGATCCTGTGGTCGTACATGAGCGAGCTGACGGTATGACAAATAAAATGCGTCAGATTGCTAATCTCTGTTATCCGCACCAGTTACTTGGGCATATTGCAAAGCTTGGACTCGAACCTCTTTTGAAAGCTCGAATCTATCCAACTCAGCATGCCAGTATTCCCGGTCGTGGGCAGACTAAGCTTAAGAACCAGATTGCCTGGTACTTGAGAAAGCAATCTTTGAACATCAATTATTTCGTCAAAACAGATGTTCACCATGCATACGCGAGTCTCAAATATGCGGACTGCATTCGTTTTATTAAGCGCGAAATTCCGAAAGCAACATGGATCCTCAAAATCTTGGCCTATCTGGAGAAGCTGGCTCCGGATGGGCATTTGATTATTGGTGGGTATCTTGACGCCTGGTTATTCAATCTTATGATGAGCTATGCTCTCAAAGATGTGATGTCTCAAGGCAGCTATCGGAGAGGTGTCTTTCATCGGTATGTAGTTTGTATTGTAACTTATATGGACGACTTCTGTATCCTGACAGAGACTCGAACTGCTGCCCGAAAAGCATTTCAGAAGTTAGCGCAATGGTTTTCTGCAAATCTAAAGCTCGCCATCCGACAGACGAGTTCCGTAATGGAGCTATACAGTATGCAGGATGAGCGAAGAGCCAGAGGCAAAATTCAACGGGCTCAAAGAGGCTGTCCAGGAATAGACATGGGCGGTTTTGAGATCCATCGTACGTACACTACGATTCGACCGCGTGTCAGTAAGCGTGTACTAAGGAGTTTTGACCGAGGCTGGCAGGAAATGCAGAAAACCGGAACGCTGCAAAGGCAGCGAGCTAAAGTCGTGATTTCACGATTTGGCTATGTAAAGCAGACCACAAGCAAATACCTAAGGCAAACCCATCATGTTGATGAGGTTTTAAACATGGCTAAACGAGTCACGTCATTCTGGTCAAGAAAGAATCGGCGTGAAACAAAGGAGTGGCTGAATTATGCTGTTACTCAATACCAAAGCCGCCTCGCGTCCTGCGAGTGTTGCAATTGAGAACCTTCAGGGCAAGAAGCGTGTGATTCTCGCCGACAACATCAAAATGGTAGAAGATCCCGAAGATAATGGCTTCGTCTATGACGAGGTCATCTTTTTTATGCCCGATGACCGGCATGAGACTATCCCCGAGATCGAAGCCAACTTTGATGCTTGGTGGGAGTTCGGCAAAGAGGATCAGAAGGATCCCACTATCGAGGAGAGGCTCGCCGATCTGGAGGAGCTTGTCCTGTCTATTGTGGAGGGCTAAGCAATGGCTGCAAGTCTTTTCAATGTGATTCGTACCCGTTATCGGCTGCATAAGATCACGGCCGTCGAGGTCTGGGCCTATGTGGATAGCGGTGAGCTTACCGAGGCACAGGCAATTCAGATCTGCGGTCCTCGCCCTGCTGTCGGTGAATAAGCGGGGAGTCGCCATGATGGATGACGACGATGAAAAGAGCTATTCAGGGCTCTTAACTGACGAGGATTGAGGTGGTCATAATGACCGAAAAAGAATTAGTCGCTAAGTATATCTGCGATGAGTGCGTGAAAGTCGGCTTTACTGTTGAGGCAATCCAAGCCTTATTTGGCCAGATTGAGCAGGAGAGTCATTTCAAGCCGAATAACGTCCAGGATGGCTGCGGCTGGTCCGATGAAGCCTATACCAATGCAGTTGACACTGGAGCATATCAAATGTTCCCGTCCGATGATATTGGCTATGGCCTCTATCAACTTACCTATGAACCCCGGAAGACTGCGTTCCTCAAATTTGTTCGGGAACGTGGAGTCTCTATTGGAGATCGAGATACTCAGGTTGCCTTTATGCTGTATGAAATGCGTACGTCATTTCCTGGTATTTGGAGTCAAATGAGGACAAGTCATGATCTCCCGGCGCTGGTATGGGTTCTTCTGGATCAATGGGAAAACCCCAAGGAAAAGCAAAAGAACTATACCACACGCCTCGAATATGCAAAGGAGTGGCTTGAGAAAGTGAACGAGTTTACAAGTAACACTGCCGCGAGTCAGTCCAATACTCGTGAGGCCCCTATCAGAAAGGTTCTGGCCTTGGCTGCTGCTCAGGTAGATTACCATGAGAAAGCATCCAATGCAGGTCTTGACGATAAGGCTGCCAACAATGGAACAGGCAATTTCACCAAGTATGCTCGCGACCTGGATGAGATCCCGTCTTTTTACAATGGAAAGAAACAGGGAGCCGCCTGGTGCGACATGTTTTACGATTGGCTGTTCGTCAAATGCTTCGGCGCAGATGTGGCGATGAAGATGCTTTGTCAGCCGCAGAACTCGGCTGGAGCTGGCTGCAAATACTCCAAACAGTATTACCAGGCAGCCGGAAGGTTTGTCCGTGACCCTCAGATTGGCGCTCAGATATTCTTCTATGATGCTGCTGGGCAGATCAATCATACGGGCCTGGTCGAGTCCATCAATGGTGGACAGATCACCACGATCGAGGGCAACACTATGGATCGTGTTGCTCGTCAGACCTACTCGATCAACGATGGTACGATTGCCGGCTATGGCATTCCTGTCTGGGAACTGGCGATGATTCAGGAAATGAACGGCTCGTCTGTCCCCACTGTTCCTGCCGCTCCGACTGTCAACCTTGAGATTGATATGAACATTGTGAACAACATGTATCTCCGTCTTGGCGACAAGAACGAGTATGTTGCTACGATGCAGAATCGTCTCATCGAGCTTGGCTATGATGTCGGCAAGGACGGTGCGGATGGAGACTTCGGTACGGATACTTTGGCTGCCTTAAAGCAGTTTCAGTATGACCATAATCTGCCCGAGTGCGGATATTTTGGTCCGAAGACCTTTGAGGCTATGAAACCCAAGACTTCAGAGTCTCAGACGACGCCTTCTGTTCCCGGACAGTCTCCGAGTACCCAGACCGGCCAGAAAGAGTTCCAGATTGGCGATATTGTCCGTTTCACGGGTGATCATCAGTATATTTTCGCAAACTTTGGCATCAGTCGGGATGCTACGCCTGGCAGAGCTGTAGTGGCGAAGATCAAGAAAGGTGCGGCTCATCCGTACTATCTGGAATTCATCATCAACGGCGGATCGAATATTCGCGGCTGGGCGAATGCAGCAGATATGGAGGCGGCATTCTGAGATGAAGACTTCAAATGTCGTCCTGGTCATCGTAGGTATTCTTACGGTGGCCTTTATTGTTGAGATGATTCATATGTTCTATCTCTTTCAGAATGTCCCGAATCAGCTCATTATCTGCTTCTTTAGCCTGGTCGGCGGAGAATGCGGCATTCTCGGCTGGATTAAGACAGCCAAAGTCAAGCATGTTGAGCGCCAGCAGCAACTGGAAGACTATGAAAGATTCAAGCTGGATGGAAAGGAGAATTCCAAATGATTGATCTGACAAAGGTCTTTGAGGCTATCATCAGTCTCATTTTCGCAGTCATCACGTATTTCCTGATCCCGTATCTGAAGTCCAAGAAGGAACAGGCCGATCAGGAGAAGAGTCAGGCCGAGCTTGATGCTGCGATCAAGCGCCGGGAAGATCTGAGAACATGGGTCCGGATTGGCGTTAAAGCCGCCGAGATGATGTTCAATGAATCCGGCAAAGGCAAGGAAAAGTATGACTACGTTTTCAGTTACATCAAGGAGCTTCTGGAGGCTAAGGGTTATACCTACAGCGACCAGGAGATCAAGATGATGATCGAATCCGAAGTCCTTGGCCTGAAGAAAACCGCGTCTGAATAACACATCTATAGAAAGCATCGCATGCCTACATTTGCCTTAAGTGGCCCTTGATTGTCGGCAGCGATGGAGAAGATCTCAGAGGTTGAATTCAAAATGGGAGTCCCTCTCGTCTGTATACTTTCGGGAGGGATTCTCGTTAAATCTTGAAAGGAGTATTTAGAATTGGATACAGTTATTTTAGTAGTTGGCAGTCTACTGATTGGATTAGTCCTGGGAGTGTTCCTGGGTAATATGCTCAGACATGACTCCTATGACGGTACGGTCTTCCTCGAAGTAAATGAGGAGGGCGACGATCGTATTCGCTGGTACCTCGGGATGGAATACGATGATATAGCATCTCACGACAAGCTCTTATTTAAGGTCCAAAATAATAAAAAGAATTCAAAGACTTAAGCGTTTATCGGGAAAATCGCAAGAAATACATCCTTTTTAATGAAGCAGATAGCTCCTTTGAAGGGGCGAATTCGAAAATTCGGAGTCTGCTTATTATTTTTTGAAAGGAGTGCCCCCCCCCGATGAACGACGCCGAATACCTCTTCCGGCAGGACATTCGTGACAAGAAGTCCAGTAGCAGAGGTGCCTTTCACAAGAAGAATGGCGCTAAAAGTAAGAAATGTAAATTGCCATCCGACTATTTGACTCGAAAGGAGAAGTCCAAGTTGAATTCTGAAGTTCAGACCTATAACATGAGCAAATTCTACAGCTACTCTGAGTTTAAGGGTATGCCGCTCGATCTTCAGGTTGAGTACCTGAATAACCTGATTGACAAGTATGGCGTTAGTTTCTCTGCGATTGCCACCGATCTTTTCAATGTCTCCAAGACTTCGCTACGCAGCTACTGTGTGAAAAAGGGCGTCTATGACAAGATCAAGATGCGCGTTCATCATGCAGGCTGCCGCAAAGGTAAGGACCTTTTCAAGCTGGCGATTTTGGATGCTGTTCCGACTCATTATACGGTGGAGACTTCTGAGCCTGTGGTGGATCAGATTGTTGACACTGTTGAGGAGAAGGTCCCTGAAGTTGAGCCTGTTTCTCCGGTACGTCCGTTGGAGGAGTCCACGCCCTTTGCTGTCCCCGAAGAGTTTCATCTTCAGGATCTGATCCTGGACATGGATGGCTTCGATCTGGAGACATTCTCGTTCCTGGCATACAAGTATTCCAATAAGAAGGTTCATCTGACACTTTCGGTGTCTGTCGATAACACATAAAAGATCCGGATAAAGGCTGCCCTGTGAGGAGCTATCCGTTTCTATATTTAATAGGAGGGAACTGTCATGGCGAAGAAGACTGAGCTGACCCTGGCCGAGCGCTTTGAGAAATACGCTGCCAGTAAAGCCGAAGCTGTTCGTGTTTGCAGTCTGGTCAAGGATCATGCCATCCTGGATGCATCTCTTGATGAACTGCTCTCAATCCCCGGCGTCGGCCGAAAAGCTGCACTCCTTATCATGCAGGTCGCTTGCGATCTGAAGGGTAAGAAGTGATCCGAACATGAAGGAGCCTGACCTCGCTGGTTAAGCTCCTTCTTTTATATTTGCCGCTGTGGTGGAAATGGTAGACACCGCAGACTTAAAATCTGCCGACTTCGGTCATGCCGGTTCGATTCCGGCCAGCGGCACCAATTTTATTAAAAACCCGCCAGTGCGCTATTTCAAATAGTGGAGGAATTGAACATAGGGATGCTGCCTTAATGCACTGTGAACCGTTGGACTGGACGCGAACACTAAGAGATCGCTCACTGATCCTCCCAAAAGCGTAGATGCCGAATAGGGCTTGATAGGGACACTGAGCACTCGGAAACGCCTTCCGCAACAATTGCCAACCAGTTTTAGAGGGTCTGGTTGGACATTTTATTTTCGTAGATTTCACAATAAGAAAGGACGACATGATGAAAGCATTAATTTGTGATCGTTGCCAAAAAGCATATACAGGCGACGCCAAAAGAGGAGAACGAAAATACACTCTTAGAACTATTAACAATGAAATAGTAAGAAAGCAAATGTCAAGAGGGGTCGCCTTAGATTTATGCGATGATTGCTATAAAAGTCTTATGAATTGGCTTAACATGGACCGTTAACTCAATTGGTAGAGGAACTGCCTCATGAGCGGTCGGTTTCAGGGTTCGAATCCCTGGCGGTCCACCACAATTCAATATTGAAAGGGGAATTGGCAAAATGATCACGCCCGAGCAACTGGAGCATTTCAACACTGGGTTTGAGCTGAGTGACGCATTCGGCAAAGCCCGGCTCAAGAATCTCATATTCGAAATGAGAGAGCAGCTCCTGTTTGACCGCAGCGAAGTCGAGAAATGGCGTATTATCGCTGAAAAACAGGCTGAAGTTATCTCCGACTTGTACTTCAAACTGGAGCATCCGGACTATGAACAGGCTCTCAGAGAGGACAACAAGATCCTTTATGAGAAACTTCAGAGGTCTCTTGAGGTCCAGTCTTCTCTTCAGGAGTATGCTTCGGATCTGGAGCGCAAGTTAAATCAAAATGGAGCTCAAATCACCAGACCCAAATCTTGGTGGCCGGAGGTAAGCTGAATGTCCAAGTATGCTGATCTGTTACGAGAACGCGCGGCTGGCAATACTGCTAAGCCTGCAAAACCTGCAACCAAGGGAAAAGAGGTGCTTCCCAAAAGACTCTCCGATTTTCCTGAGACAGAGGCTTCTCATTTCATTATTCGGGCAAAAGGCCGAATCATCGCCGAAGGGAGCTTGACCTCCATCAAATTCTGGCTGGATGAGTCCTACTTAAATCGTAAGATCAAGGAAATCAGACGTGATCGAGAGGCTATGACAGTCTCGATTGACTATTAAAAAATCTCCCCTGAGCTCATCACTTAGGGGAGATCAATTACAATCGCTTTACTTTTTATCTGTTCTTCAGCTTTCGGCGTGTGAAAATTCGTGTGAAATTTTCTCATTTCCATGTGAAATAGGTCGATCATGACTGAATGAATCCTTGCTTGCCTAAAACCCGGAAACCCGCATGAATAAAAGGAAAGAGCCTCAAACCGTTGCGGCTCAAGGCTCTCCCGTTTGGTGCCGGTGGTGGGACTCGAACCCACTTTAATCGGCCCCTAAACACATTGAAAACACTTGATTTCTACAAGGTCGTGTGAAACTTCGTGTGAAATTAGGCCAGAAGCTCAGCCATATGATCGTCTATTAAAGTAGCGAAGGCATCCTCTTTGTCTCGGATTGTATGCTGGTATACATTCTTTAACATATTGTCCGTTTTGTGTCCCATTCGTTTCATCTGATATTTGTCGGGGATCCCAAGAGAATGAGCCTCGGATGCGGCAAAGTGGCGTAAGTCATGGAAACGGTAATGCTGGACACCTGCTCTTTCGCAGACTCGAATGAAACCATTGTAGATCGTGGATTCTGAATACCTGCAAACATATTCTCCCTTGTTTTCTCGAGCCTCAAGCAAATCAAGAATATATTTGGGACAGGTGATCCAGCGATCTCCAGAGTAGCTTTTCGTCTTTTTCTCAACATCTCCATCACTTGTACGGACAACAGCTCTCTGAATGTGAACTTGGTTTCCTTTGAAGTCTGCGTATTTAAGCCCTCGAACCTCTGACATGCGAAGTCCGAGCCAGGATGCGAGCAGAATTGGGATCTCATATTTTGTCCTTTTTGCTTCAGCCCAAATTTGTTTCATCTCTGCCTCAGTTGGAATTACAATTTCATGGACTTCCTTCTGGGGCAATTTGCTTTCTGGCTTGAATTTTGGCCGATAGAGTTTGAGCGTCGCGGTTAAGAGCCCATAGGCATTTCGAATTGTCTTTGGACTTTTGCCTTGTTGCGAATCTCTGCTGATCGCCAATTGAATTAACTCTGGCGTGAGATCATTTAATGCACAGGACACTATAAGCTGGAGATAATTTCGGCGATAACGTCTGTAGACACTCAGAGTAGATGGAGAAAGAGTCCCTTCCTGGGCGTCGATATATTTG
>JAEEGG010003939.1_pt1 | contig 36457 bp, 33 predicted proteins | sample 9134161 | NCBI WGS metagenome assembly JAEEGG01 (sample SAMN16246543, study PRJNA631951) | gut metagenome | biome: gut microbiome; feature: rumen; material: CR-attached | host: Bos | place: Iran: Karaj | collected 2018-10
GTCGCTGGTCTCCTCGAACGGTTCCAGATAAGCTCTGTCGTAATCCTCAAACAGGATAAAGATGATGGCATAGACGGCGAATACCACCATCACGCTCATCCACATCTTCGTTCCTTCCGTCAGTTTCTTCATAACTCAAACACGTATCCGAATCCCTGCCGACTGACAATGAGATGGGCATATCGCCCTATCTTCTTGCGCATGCGGGTCACATTGACATCAACGGTGCGATCCGTCACAATGACATCCTGCGGCCAGACACTTTCAAGAATCTGCTGGCGCGAGAACACCTTACCCCGATGGCTCAGCAAGAGGACTAACAGCTCAAACTCTGTCTTGGTCAGCGCCACAGCCTCACCATCCACTTTGACGGATTTATGACTGAGGTCTATCACCAAGCCCTCATGCTGTAAGATCTTAGGCTTGTCAGCTTCGACACTCTCCCTGCGACAGAGCACAGCTTTCACCCTGGCCATCACCTCACGGACGGAGAACGGTTTCTTCACGTAATCGTCAGCTCCCAATCCGAAACCGTGGAGCATATCTTCCTCCGTGTCCTTCGCCGTCAGGAAGATGATGGGGACAGAGGCAGTGGCCTCGTCGCCTTTCAGTTGACGGGCCAGTTCAAAGCCCGACATCCCAGGCATCATCACGTCGAGCAGAAGCAGGTCATAGTGCGCCACCCCCTTCTCTATCGCCATCTCAGCCGAATATGCCACCTCTGCCTGATAGCCTGCAGCCGTCAGGTTATAGCGCAGGATCTCACACAAATCCTGCTCATCGTCAACTATAAGGATTCTCTTCTGTTCCATTCTGGCTGCAAATATAATAAAAAACTTCGAAAAAGAAAAGCTTTTATTTCCCAAATCTTGCCTGCACGACATTGACCACGTAGTCGCCCAGTTTCTCACACTCGCTGATAAGGTCGGCGAAGATGGTGCCAAGGGCGTAGTCGTACTCATGATCATTAACAGCTTGGATGTTGCCTGCTTTCAGACGGTCGCGCATCTGGTTGATGTCATTCTCTATCCTGTACGTGACACGGATGTCGTGCTCATTGCGATGACCTGGCATGATAGCGTTCATCTGTGTGAGGGCATCGTCGCAGAGCGTCATCATAGCGTCAAGTTGCTCCTGGAGATGAGTGGTGAGGCGTTGACCCGATTCTTGCTTGCGCTTGATGGTGCGGGCCAGGTTGTAGCAGGCGTCGCCGATACTCTCCAATTCACCCACCTCGCGCATCATCTGACGCACTTTCTGCTTTGTCGCGTCGCTCAGGTGATCTTCACCCACCTGTTCCAGATAGCGGGCAATGGCCAGCTCGGTCTGGTCGGAGTGGTCTTCCGCTTGCTCTATCTGCTTGAAGATGCTGTCAAACAGTTTCTCGTCGTCCTCCTTGGCCAGACGTCTCACCTGGGCGAACATCTGCTGCATGCGCTCAGCGAATTGGGCTGTCTCCTTCTGTGCCTGCAACACGGCTATTTCAGGGGTCTGCACCAGATTAGACTGTATGTATTGAAGGTGCAACTCCTGCTGATCAGCCTGTTCCTTCTCAGGCAACAGCCAGCAAACGATGCACTCCATCTGGGGGATGAGTCCGATGAGCAGGGCTGTGTTGGTGATGTTGAAGCAGGTGTGGAACATTGCCAGTACGATGGGCAGTCGCTCTGCCTGACCAGTCATCATCGGGTCGTAGCCTACAAATCCGCACACCATATCGACAAAGGGATAGAACACGCAGAGCACCCAGATGACGCCAAACACGTTGAACAACAGATGAGCCAGTGCCGCCCGACGCGCCTCTATGCCAGCACCAAGTGCTGCGAGGTTGGCCGTTGCCGTAGTGCCGATGTTCTCACCCATCACCAGCGCGATGCCGAGATAGATGGGCAGAACACCCGTGGAACAGAGCAGGATGGTGATGGCCATCACTGCTGCCGACGACTGCACGATGCAGGTAATCAGCGTACCGATCAGCAGGAAGGCGAGAATAGTGAGGTGGTTCCCAGTATCAAACGAGGCGAAGAAGTTCACTACCGACTCATTGTGAGCCAGATCCATCTCCTTGCCAGCCGAACTCAGCATCACCAGCGAAAGGAACATAAAAGCGATGCCGAAGAGGAAGTCGCCCACGTAGCGGTGGTGCTTGTAGTAGATGAGCACCATGCCTAAGAAGAACGCGGGGAATACCACATTCGTCAGATCGACGTTATAACCCAGCGACATGATCCACGCCGTCAGCGTCGTACCAATGTTCGCACCCATGATGATACTAATCGCCTGTGCCAGCGTCAGCAGTCCCGCAGAGACGAACGACACCGTCATCACCGTTGTCGCCGACGACGACTGCACGGCGCAGGTCGCCAGCGTACCCGTCAGCATCCCAGTAAACCGGTTGGTCGTCATCTTCGACAAAATGTACCTTAACTGAGGCCCAGCAAGCTTCTGCAGTGCCTCACTCATCATCTTCATGCCGTAAATCAGCAAGCCTAATGCGCCCAATAACTTCAGCGCTACGAATAAATAATTCTGTGTTGTTTCCATCATTTCTTTTTTGCGCAAAGATACGACGATTTCACGCCCGTTCCAAACAAATCCTGTTACGATATGGTTACGTAACAGGATTGTAACAAAGCATTTTTTGATTTAGAGGCTGTTATTGAGTGTCTTTTTTGCAGGAAAATTTGAAAATCAACAAGAAAATTCGTATCTTTGCCAAATCATTAAGTAATTAAGGTATGTTTGACGTGATAGATGCCACGGGATCGGGCTACCATAGCGATCCTCGGATGCGGGAAATAGAGGGCGAGATGATCAGGAGTCATGAGCTGTGCCTGAAGATCTCGGTCAGGAAGCCCACTGATCCTGATTATAAGGGACTGCTGGAAGAGCTGTTCCTGCATGAGATCGATGACAGTGTCGCCATCGTCTCCCCATTCTATTGCGACTGCGGATGCCGGATGACGATCGGCAAGCATGTCACGATCAACAAGGGAGCTACGATTCTCTCGCCGGGGAAGGTGGTGATAGAGGACAACGTACTGATCGGCCCCGAGGTTAAGATTGCAACGGTGGATCACGACCTCTACGACCGACACAACCTGTTTCATTTCGGGCAGGTGACCATCAAAGAGAATGCATGGATCTGCATCGGAGCCATCATCTGTCCGGGGGTAACCATCGGTAGGAATGCCGTTGTGGCCGCCGGTGCTGTTGTAACGAAGGATGTACCCGACGATGTGGTCGTGGGCGGTAATCCAGCCAGAATCATTAAAAAGATTAATAAGATATGAAAACAAAACATGTACAGTATGAGACTCACGGCACTTGCTCGAAGATGATCGATGTGACTGCCGATGAGAACAATGTGATCCAGCAGGTTTTCTTTCTGGGAGGTTGTAACGGTAACCTCCAGGGGGTGAGTCAGTTGGTGCGCGGACAGCAGATCGACGATGTGATCAAGAAACTCGACGGTATCCGCTGCGGCACAAAGGGCACTTCTTGTCCTGACCAGCTCTGCAGGGCACTGGAGCAACTGAAAAACGCGCCGTTAGAGGACTAAGCAGATATGCAGACAAGCATTGACCAAACGAAGTGGTACGACCGCATCTGGGCCTCGTTGATCTTCTTCACCCGCCTACCCTTCTGGCGACTGCATCAGCCTCAGAAGGAATGTTACAGTCGGGTGGTAGAGCATTGGCCCTTGGTAGGTTGGCTCACGGGTGGCGCGATGGCTGCCACACTGTATTTCGGCAGTATGGTGATGCCTTATACGGTGGCGGTGCTCCTGGCCATCGCCGTGCGTCTGCTCCTGACGGGGGCACTGCACGAGGACGGGTTGGCTGACTTCTTCGACGGATTCGGCGGTGGCGGTAATGACCGCCAGCGCATCCTCGACATCATGAAGGATTCGCACATCGGTACCTATGGTGTGCTGGGGCTGATTCTTTATCTGGCATTGTTGGCTGGAGCGTTACTCGCACTGGCACCGAAGATGGCAGCGGTAGTCATTCTGGCGGCTGACCCGTACGCTAAGATGGTGGCAGCGCAGTTGATCCAGATGATGCCTTACGCCAGAAAGGAAGAGGAAGCGAAAGCCAAAACGGTGTATCGTAAGTTTGACATGGTGACGGGCATCAGTCTCGCCATTCAGGGTCTGTTGCCCATGGGCGTGTTCATTTGGCTGACAGGTATCGCATGGGAGATGGTGATTTTCCTGCCCTGCTTGGTGATGTATTTCCTCTATCTGCTGATGTGGCGCAAGATTCACGGCTATACTGGTGACTGTTGTGGTGCCATGTTCTTACTGGTGGAATTAGCCGTCTATCTGGTAGTTTGTCTGCAATTTCATTTAGCGACCCTATGAAGAAACTGATACTGATCACTGGTGGTCAGCGTTCTGGCAAGAGCAAGGAGGCCGAGGCAATGGCATTGCGTCTCTCGAAGAACCCCGTCTATCTGGCCACTGCCCATATCTGGGATGAGGAGTTTAAGGAGCGTGTGCACAGGCATCAGGCGCGTCGCGGCCCGCAATGGACGAACATCGAAGAGGAGACGGCGCTGAGCAGCCATGATCTGACAGGCCGTGTCGTCGTGATCGACTGCGTGACGCTCTGGCTCACCAACTTCTTCTTTGCCAACGATGCCGATACAGACAAGTCGCTCGAACTGGCAAAGGCTGAATTCGACAAGTTCACCACCCCTGATGCCACCTATATCTTCGTAACCAACGAGATTGGCAGCGGTGGGGTGAGCGACAATGCCATCCAACGAAAATTCACCGACCTTGAGGGCTGGATGAACCAGTATATCGCCTCTAAAGCCGACGAGGTGATCCTGATGGTCTGTGGTATTCCCGTAAAAATAAAATGAAGCATTTCGACATACATCCCGTCAACAGATCGCTGGAGACTGCCATTCAGGCAAAGATCGACAATCTGAATAAGCCCAAGGGAGCCTTAGGGCGCCTGGAGGAGATCGCCATGCAGGTGTCGCTGATCCAGGAGTCGCTCACACCCAGTCTTGCCCACCCCTGCCATCTGCTCTTCGGAGGCGATCACGGCATTGAGCGCGAGGGTGTCAGTGTGTCACCCCGTGAGGTGACCTGGCAGCAGATGATCAACTTCACCCATGGCGGCGGAGGCGTGAACATGTTCTGTCGCCAGCATGGTTTCAAACTGCGCATCGTGGACGTTGGCGTGGACTACGACCTGTCTGACGTTGAAGGCATCATCGACCGTAAGATAGCAAGAGGCACCAAGAATTTCCTCTACGAACCTGCGATGAGTGAGAAGGAGTTTGATCAGGCCATACAAATAGGTAGCGAACTTGTTGACGAATGTATCGCCGAGGGATGCAAGATTTTGTGTGTAGGTGAGATGGGTATTGCCAACACCTCGCCCTCCAGCATCTGGATGTCGCTCTTCGGGAATATCCCCTTAGAGGAATGTATCGGCGCAGGTGCAGGTCTTGACAAACCAGGCATCCAGCATAAGTATGAAGTACTTTCCAAGGCGCTCGACAATTATCGGAGTCAGGAGCCACAGCCTACACCCATCACCCCACTCCGCTATTTTGGAGGTTTCGAGATGATTGCAGCCATTGGTGCCATGCTGCGCGCTGCAGAGCACCACCTGATTATCTTAATAGACGGCTTTATCATGACGGCTTGCGCTGCTGCAGCCATCGAACTTTACCCTGCCGCCAAGGATTATATGATCTTCACCCATTGTGGCGACGAGAGCGGACACAAGCGGATGCTGGACATGATAGGCGCCAAGCCCCTGCTGCATCTGGGCCTAAGACTTGGTGAGGGGACAGGCGCGCTCTGCACCTACCCCCTCATCGACTCTGCTGTCAGGATGATTAACGAAATGAATAATTTCGATAACGCCCGAATCACCAAATATTTCTAACGCCTGTTACTTGGCGTAAGCGACGCTGCGTGTCTCACGAATGACGGTGATCTTCACCTGACCAGGATAGGTCATCTCATTCTGGATCTTCGTAGCAATATCTGCGCTGAGCGCCTCGCTCTCGGCATCATTCATCTTATCCGCACCTACAATGACACGAAGCTCACGACCAGCCTGGATGGCATAGGTCTTGGTGACACCAGGATAACTCATGGCAATAGCCTCCAGATCATTCAGACGCTTGATATAGGCCTCGACAATCTCACGACGGGCACCAGGACGGGCACCTGAGATGGCATCACACACCTGGACGATAGGCGCCAATAGCGTCTGCATCTCCATCTCGTCGTGGTGGGCACCAATGGCATTGCAGATATCAGGCTTCTCCTTGAACATCTCTGCAATCTTGGCTCCATAGAGTGCGTGAGGCATCTCGCTATCCTCATCGGGCACCTTACCAATATCGTGGAGCAGACCAGCACGCTTGGCTTTCTTCGGATTCAGTCCGAGCTCAGCAGCCATCACAGCACAGAGGTTGGCAGTCTCACGGGCATGCTGCAGGAGGTTCTGACCATAAGAACTACGGTATTTCATCTTACCGATGATACGGATCAGTTCTGGATGCAGACCATGGATACCCAAATCGATGGCAGTGCGCTTACCTGTTTCGATGATCTCATTGTCAAGCTGCTTCTTCACCTTGGCTACCACCTCCTCGATACGGGCGGGGTGGATACGACCGTCGCTCACCAGCTGATGGAGAGCCAGACGGCACACCTCACGGCGAACGGGATCAAATCCTGAAATGACGATGGCCTCAGGGGTGTCATCAACCACGATCTCAACACCAGCTGCAGCCTCAAGCGCACGGATGTTACGACCCTCACGACCAATGATACGTCCCTTTACCTCATCGTTATCAATATGGAACACACTGACGGAGTTCTCTATGGCGGTCTCAGTAGCCACACGCTGGATGGTCTGGATCACAATCTTCTTAGCCTGGGCATTGGCATTAAGCTTCGCCTCGTCCATAATCTCATTGATATAACTGGCGGCAGCGGTCTTTGCTTCATCCTTCATCGACTCTACCAGACGGTTCTTTGCCTCTTCAGCACTCAGACCTGACACCTCTTCGAGTTTCTCACGCTCCTTGAGTTGCATCTTCTCGAGTTCATCACTCTTGATAGCCAGGAGTTTCTTCTCGTTATCAATGCGCGTCTGCTGATTATCAAGGTCATTCTTACGACGACCAAGTTCCTCCTGACGCTGGTTCAGCGAGATCTCACGCTGCTTCAGACGGTTCTCACTCTGCTGGATGTGCTGGTTGCGCTGCTGCACTTCCTTCTCAAGCTCACTCTTCTTGTTGAGGAACTTTTCCTTCACTTCGAGCAGTTTCTTTTCTTTGATGACCTCAGCCTGTTTCTCAGCTGTATCGACCATCTCTCTGTATTTCCCCTTCAATACGTAGCGGAAAACAAGATATCCACCGACACCTCCTAAAACGAGTGCACCGGCGGCAATCAATAGTACAAAAATTAAATCCATATAAAATCTATATTGTTATTAAATGATTTCTTACTTCAGCGCTTCCTCAATCTCAGAAGTCAACTTCGCAAGAACATCATCATAGGGGGCAGTATCATTCTTACTGCGCTCGCGCTCATGGAGCAGAGCAATATCAATCAGCGTCATCAACGCAATTGTATGCTCGCCCTTACGACCTTTATAAGCCTGGGCATAGGCATTATACCGGTCGGTTATGAGCTTGGCTGCACGGCGATATAATTCTTCGTCAGAGCGACGAATCGTCACTTCAACCTCTTCGTCATAGACGTGCAGTCGTATATGGAGTCTGTCGTTGTTTACTTCTGCCATTGAATAGCACTTTTATTTTCCGTCACTCAGAAGGGAGATGCATTTGTTTACCTCACGTATCATCTTGGATACCCTTGCTTTGGCGCCCTCGAGATCACCATCTGTGATTTCCAGCATCTTGGCCATCTTCAGTGAATTGTAGTTGCTGTCCGCCTGAGCCAACTTTGACTTGAGATTCAGAATCTCCTGTTCATCTTTCTGCAACTGCACATGTAAAGCAGTATTCTCCTTTTTCAGTTCCTGAAAACGAAGAATCATCTGCCGAATGCGGGTCTCGAAAGTTGTCAGCGTCTTCTCATTTGGATCCATAGCATAACTATTTGGTGTACAAAATTATATAAATTTCGCTTTAAAGGTAAACAAAGAGCCTATCTTTTAAGTTTTTTTATATTATTTGCCATCATCTGCCGGCTTCGGTTCCTTCTTAGCAAGCATGACCACCTTATAGACAAAGTCTGTCACCCACTTCTGCGAGAAACCGAGGCGACGGTTGTATTCACGTACAGCCACCACCGTCTTCAACACACCGGCATCAGAGAAATCGTTCTTGTTGAAGATATCGTTCACCGTCTTCTCTGTCATGGAGTAAATGGCTTTCTTCATAAAGCCAGGCAAACGAAGTTTGAACTTCATCAGGTTACCTGTCAGCATCATGATGTCCTGAGTGAAGCCCTGGAACTGAAGCAGATAGGTCTGAGCGTCCTGAATCTTCTTACAGCGACGTCGCAGACTCTGGTCGATCTCCTTGAAGAAATCGTCCTCCATCCCATACATCTCCTTCAGCATCTTCTTACAGCGGCTACGCTCGCCCACTCCCAGTTTGTTATTAACGGTAGGCACTTTCAGTGTGGCCTTGAACACACGGAGGTCAGGAAGAGCAGCCAAGTTGGTGATGCCCAGATCAGCTGCCATCGCTGCCTGGAAATACACACGGATGAGGGTCATGAAATCTTCCATTCCACCCACCTTCTGAGCGTCACTCTTTCCAAAAATTTTATTCCAAAATCCCATCTTTTCAATTATAATTTGTCAATTTCGCCTGCAAAGGTACAAAAAAATTGAGAATAAAGAATTAAGATTAAGAATTATTTGTATCTTTGCACCCAACAAATCATTTATTCTATGAAAGGAATCGTATTAGCAGGTGGTTCAGGTACACGCCTCTACCCCATCACCAAGGGCGTCAGCAAGCAGCTGATACCTATCTTTGACAAGCCGATGATCTATTATCCTATCTCGACACTGATGCTGGCCGGCATCCGTGAGATCCTGATTATCTCCACACCGTATGACCTGCCAGGTTTCAAACGTCTGTTGGGTGACGGCAGTGAACTCGGCGTACGCTTCGAGTATGCTGAGCAACCCTCCCCCGACGGTCTGGCACAGGCATTTATCATCGGCGAGGAGTTTGTGGGCAAGGATAGCGTCTGTCTGGTATTAGGCGACAACATCTTCTATGGCAGTGGCTTTACCGGCATGCTGAAGCAGGCTGTTGCCAATGCTGAGGAGAAAGGCCACGCCACCGTCTTCGGCTATTACGTGAACGACCCTGAACGTTACGGAGTGGCAGAGTTCGACGAGCAAGGAAACTGTCTGAGCATCGAAGAGAAGCCAGAGCATCCGAAGTCAAACTACGCCGTGGTGGGACTCTATTTCTATCCCAACAGCGTCGTGGAGATTGCCAAGCATATCAAGCCCAGCGCTCGTGGCGAACTGGAGATCACCACAGTGAACCAGACCTATCTGCAGCAAAAGAACCTGCTGGTGCAGACTTTACAGCGTGGTTTCGCCTGGCTCGACACTGGCACACACGACTCACTCTCTGAGGCCTCAACCTTTATCGAGGTGATCGAGAAGCGCCAGGGGCTGAAGGTGGCCTGTCTGGAAGAGATAGCCTACAAACGTGGCTGGATCAACAAAGAGCAACTGATCGCTTTAGCCCAGCCAATGGCTAAGAACGATTACGGCAGATATCTGCTCCGCAGAGCCGAAGAGTACGTGAAATAGCGTACTCTTCGACAATTTTTTTGCCAATTATTTGGCAGATTCAATAAAATAGCCTATTTTTGCAGGCAGATTATTAATTTTAAAAACCCGTTATTGCCTATCGAAACAGACTTTACTCAGAATTTTAAATGATTAAAGTATGAGTACATTGGAATCAATGACCGACGAAGAGTTGGCATTGGCTTACATTGATGGCAATAACAGAGCATTCGACGAGTTACTTTCCCGCAGTCAGGACAAGATCTTCGGCTACATTATGTATATAGTGAAGGATGAAGACCTGGCCAACGACCTGTTTCAGGAAACCTTCCTCAAACTGATCACCAAGTTGAGAGACGGCCACTACACCAATTCGGGTAAGTTTATCTGGTGGGCCACACGCATTGCACACAATGTGATCATCGACCACTATAGAGCAGTGAAAAGCAGTAAGATCGTGGATCAGGGAGAAGACAACGACCTCTCAAACCTACGTGGCAACACCCCACTTGACAGCAACCGCGAGAGTGAAATGTCTAATGCACAGGTGATGAGAGATGTGAAACGTCTGATGGACAACCTGCCTGAGACTCAACGGGAAGTGGTGTTCATGCGTTTCTTTCAGGATCTGTCGTTCAAGGAGATTGCCGAGCAGACAAATGTCAGCATCAACACGTCATTAGGGCGTATGCGCTACGCCCTGATAAACATGCGGAAACTGTCGAAACAATACGGTGTCAGTCTCGCGATAGACGCCTGAGTTGACGGACCACTTCCTCAGGTTGAGGAGCATTAAACACGTAGCTGCCGCTGACGAGCACATCGACACCAGCAGTCACCAGTCGTGGAGCAGTCTCACCCTGTACACCACCATCCACCTCTATCAAGGTATTCAAGCCTTTCTCGTCAATCATCCGACGCAGGCGCTTTACCTTATCGATGGTGTTCTCAATGAACTTCTGTCCGCCAAAGCCAGGGTTCACACTCATCAGCAACACCATATCAATATCGCCAAGAATATCTTCGAGCATAGAGACAGGTGTAGAGGGATTCAGTGTCACACCGGCTTTCATGCCGGCATTGTGAATCTCCTGAACCGTACGATGCAGATGAACTGAAGCCTCAAAATGTACATTCATCATCATAGCACCCAATTTGGCAGTCTGCTGGATATAGCGCTCTGGTTTCTCTATCATGTAATGCACATCAAGCGGTTTCTTACAAGCCTTGGCCACAGCCTCAAGCACAGGGAATCCAAAGGAAATGTTGGGGACGAACGAGCCGTCCATCACATCGAGATGAAGCCAGTCGGCCTCACTCCGATTAATCATGTCGATGTCGCGGTCGAGATGCAAGAAGTCGGCAGCGAGCAATGAAGGTGATACTAATGCCATAACTTTAGTTTAGGCCAAAGGCCTTTTTTACATTGGGTTGATAGGTGTATGCTATCTGCCGAATGATGTCAAGCGTTTGCGCTTTGGGTCGTGGGGTAGAAATCTTCATAGGCAATCATTTTTAAATGTTGTTTATACCTAAGAAACGCACACACCTTTTATTTTATTATATAGTTCTCAATATTTTTATTGCCATTCAGGAAATCGCGGGCTTTCATGCGGGTCTTACCAGCCAACTGCAGCTCATCGATCTGAAGCAGGAAGTCGCCAGTGGTGATATAGAGCACACCCTTATAGACCACAATCATACCTGGACGCATACCAGGATTCTTCTCGGTCTTTGTGGTCTTAAAGATTTTCAGATCAACCGACTTGCCATCAGGTCCCATCAGGGTAGTCCAGGCACCGGGATACGGACTCAGACCACGGATGAAATCGTAGATACGTTTGGAAGGACGCTCCCAGTTGATCTCACAGATATCCTTAAACAGTTTCGGCGCATCATAGAGATGCTTGAACTTCCCTTCCAGCTCCTCCTGAGGGATGCTCTTGGGCATACCATCGGCAGCAATGATTTTCTCTATTGTCTCCAGGCAGATCTCTGCACCCAGATGCATCAGTCCGTCGTAGACATATTCTACATTGGCGGTGTCGGGAATATCGAAAGGCTTCTGAAGAATCACACGACCGGTATCGATATCCTTGTCGAGGAAGAAGGTGGTGACACCCGTCTGCTTCTCACCATTGATAACGGCCCAATTGATGGGAGCAGCACCACGATACTGGGGCAGTAGAGCAGCATGCACATTAAAAGTTCCATAGGCAGGCATATCCCATACCACCTCGGGCAGCATACGGAAAGCCACCACTACCTGAAGATTGGCTTTGTAACTGCGCAACTGTTCCACGAAGACAGGATCCTTCATCTTCTCGGGCTGAAGCACAGGCAATTGGTGCTCAAGTGCATATTTCTTCACTTCTGAGGGTTGTACCTCATTCTGATGACGACCTACGGGTTTGTCGGGCTGTGTCACCACCGCCACTACATTGTAGCCGTTCTCCACCAGAGCCTTCAGTGTCTCCACCGCAAACTCTGGCGTTCCCATAAACACGATTCTTAAATCCTTCTTCTCCATCCTTTTTTACTTTTTTACCTTTAATCAATCTTCACTCATATCAGCCACCATCTTACGATACATCGTATAGATACGCTGGCGAGAGATATAACCTTTCAGGTGGTTATCACTGTCGAGCACAGGCAACCAGTTGGCACCAGTTCTGTCGAATGCCCGCATCACATCTACCATCGGCGTAGTATCACTCAGTCGTGCCTTCGGATCCGTCATCAACTGTGAAGCCATGAAGTGGTGGTATAGTTCAATGCGGAACACCACATTACGGATCTTCATGATGTCGATCTCACCCAACAGCATGCCACCTGCATCCAACACGGGGATGACAGTTGAATGGCTTCGACTGATCTTATGCACAATCTGTCCCAGTTCCATATCCGGTGTCACACTCAGATAATCCTTCTCAATCACCGAGTCGAGATTCATCAGTGTCAGTACGGCATGGTCGGTATGGTGCGTGATCAACTTACCCTGTTTGGCCAGACGAGAGCCATAGATGCTGTGAGGTTCGAAGATGATAATCGTGAGATAGGCGCACACACTGACAATCATCAAAGGCATGAACATACTATATCCACCCGTCAGTTCAGCAATCAGGAAGATACCCGTCAGAGGTGCGTGCATCACACCTGACATCACACCAGCCATACCCAACAGTGAGAAATTCTTCTCTGGGATATAGATGCCTATCTCATTCATGTTCCATAGACGAGAGAACAGGAATCCTGTAAAGCATCCGATGAACAATGAGGGAGCAAACGTTCCACCGCAACCGCCACCGCCATTAGTAGCAGAGGTAGCCATCACCTTCGTAAACAGCACTAAGGCAATATAGGGAATCAGCATCGAGCCCTGGCCAGAGAAAAGTGAGTTGTTCAGAATCTGATTCCAGTCTGCCTCCGTCCTTCCGTTCAGCAAGAGATTGATACTGATATAGCCCTCACCATAGAGTGCAGGGAAAAGGAAAATAAGCAGACTCAGTACGGTTCCACCGATAGCCAGTTTGATATGTGGATGATCCTTGAACTTGGCAAACACATTCTCACAAGCGCCCATCATTCGGATAAAATAGAGGGAAACCAAGCCACAGGATATACCCAAGAGTACACAGGCTGGAATACGCTGCACTGACCACTCACTGTCGAGATGGAAAGTAAAGAGTGAGGCATCACCACTGAAGATATAGGTGAAACAGGTAGCAGTCACGCACGACACGAGAATCGGCAGCAGTGCCGACATCGTCATATCAATCATCAGCACCTCCAATGTGAACACCAGTCCGGCTATCGGTGCCTTGAAGATGCCTGCGATAGCACCTGCCGCACCACAGCCCACCAGTGTCATCAGCATCTTACGGTCGAGATGGAAGATCTGTCCGAGATTAGAGCCGATAGCCGAACCCGTCAGCACAATTGGCGCCTCAGCACCCACCGAACCACCGAAGCCGATGGTGATGGCAGAGGCTATAACGGACGACCAACAGTTATGCGATTTCAGACGCGACTTATTGGTAGAGATCGCATAAAGAATACGCGTGATACCATGTGAGATATTATCCTTGACCACATAGCGCACAAAGAGTGATGTCAGATAGATACCCACCACAGGATAAACCAGATAGAGCCAGTTGGCACCCGTACGGTCGAAAGAACTCGTCAGTAATGAAACAATCTGATTGATGATCCAGTGGAGTGAGAAGGCAGCCACAGCAGCGAAGAAACCAATGAGGAGGGCGAGAATGATCATAAACATCTTCTCGCTCACGTGGGCTACCCGCCATTCATGCAGGCGCTTCAGCCACTCAGGTCTCCTATCTGTTATGGTCGTCTCCACTTACTTCCTGATTATTTCCACTTCTCCGTTTTCTTTCAGTTTGATAATGCTCGAAGGCGTATGGGGCTTATGCTCCTGACGACGACTCCAGCACACATAATCCACAGCCTCAATGATGCGTGGGTCGATGTCGCAGTAGTTCTGTGCGGCAGGCTCACCACTGATATTGGCAGAGGTAGAGACGATGGCCTTCTGGAATCTGAAACAGAGTTCTTTCGAGAAAGGCTCATTCGTGATACGGATTCCCACACTACCGTCTTCGGCAATCAGGTTATCAGCCAGATTGATAGCACCGTCGAGGATCAGTGTCGTCGGCTTACCATCACCTTCCTTCAGACTATCCACAAGTTGCCAAGCCACATCGGGTACATTCCTGAAGTAGCGCTGCATACGGGCATCACTATCCACCAGACAGATCAGAGCCTTCGAATCGTCGCGCTGCTTGATCTCATACACACGCTTCACGGCCTCAGCATTCGTCGCATCACAGCCGATGCCCCAGACGGTATCCGTAGGATAGAGAATCACCCCACCCTTACGCATCGTTTCAACAGCCTTTTTGATATCTTCTTCTCTTGTCATCAGAATTCGCTGGTAAAGTGAAACTTAATATGCTTAAAGTCCTCCTGCGCCATAGAGAGCACATAGCCTGAGTCGGCGAGGAACACATCGCGCCCCTCCTTGTCCTTGGCCATATACTGGTACTTACGCTTCTTGAAGTTCTCCAGTTCTGCGTCATCGTCGCTCTCAATCCAACAGGCCTTATAAAGATGCACAGGTTCCCAACGACACTTGGCATTGTACTCGTTCTCCAGACGATACTGGATCACCTCAAACTGCAACTGGCCCACAGTACCGATGATCTTACGGTTGTTGAACTGGTTGACAAACAACTGCGCCACGCCCTCATCCATCAACTGATCAATACCTTTCTGCAACTGTTTGGCCTTCATCGGGTCGTCGTTCTCGATATACTTGAACAATTCTGGCGAGAAGGAAGGCAGACCACGGAAATGCAACTGCTCACCCTCCGTCAGCGTATCGCCGATCTTAAAGATACCACCCGTATCAGGCAGACCTACGATGTCACCTGGCCAAGCCTCGTCGATGGTACTCTTACGTTGTGCCATAAACTGTGTAGGCGAAGTGAAGCGCATCGTCTTTCCCTGACGCACATGCAGATAGGGTTGGTTGCGCTGGAACTTACCACTGCAGACCTTACAGAAGGCGATACAAGAACGGTGGTTAGGATCGATATTGGCAGTAATCTTGAAGATAAAGCCCGTAAACTTCTTCTCCTCAGGCTCCACCTCACGCTCTTCGGCTTTCGTCGGCCGGGGACTGGGGGCAATCTCCACAAAACAGTTCAGCAGTTCCTGTACACCGAAGTTATTCAGGGCAGAACCGAAGAACACGGGGGCCACCTCAGCAGAACGATAGGTCTCCACATCAAATTCAGGATAGACGCCATCCACCAGTTCCAGATCCTCACGCAGTTTGGCGGCATTCTCCTCGCCCACTCGCTTGTCGAGTTCCTCACTGTCGATATCCACCTCTACTTTATCCGTCACACGCTGCTTGTCTGGTGTAAAGAGGTCGAGTTTCTGTTCGTAGATATTATACACACCCTTGAACTTTGCGCCCTGGTTAATAGGCCATGACAACGGACGCACCTTGATCTCCAGTTCCTGTTCGAGTTCATCGAGCAGATCGAAGGGATCACGCCCCTCACGATCCATCTTATTGATAAAGATGATAACAGGGGTCTTACGCATACGGCAGACCGTCATTAACTTTCTTGTCTGCGTCTCCACACCTTTTGCACCATCCACCACGATGATAGCCGAATCCACGGCTGTCAGTGTACGGAAGGTATCCTCGGCAAAGTCCTGGTGACCTGGTGTATCGAGGATATTCACCTTGTATTCAATATCTGAGCCCTGCGGGGTATAGTCGAACTCCATCACAGAGGTCGAAACCGAGATACCACGCTGTTTCTCAATATCCATCCAGTCGGATGTGGCGGTCTTCTTGATCTTATTGTTTTTGACGGCACCAGCCACCTGTATCTGTCCACCGAACAGCAGGAATTTCTCCGTCAGTGTCGTCTTTCCCGCATCCGGGTGCGATATAATCGCAAATGTCCTTCTTCTATCAATCTCCTGATTCATCAATCTTTCTTTTTTTCAATCTTTCAACTTCTTTATGCACTCCACGAGACTCTCTTCCCAGTAAGGGATTTCGATGCCATAAGTCTGCTTGATCTTCGTCTTGTCGAGCACAGAATAGTGCGGACGGTTAGCAGGCGTGGGATACTCCTCCGTATGAAGTGGACGCACCTTACAATCCTTAATACCAGCAATACGATGGATCGCTTTCGTAAAATCATACCACGAGATAACGCCTTCATTACTAAAATGATACACGCCAGGCTTCACACCCTGTTCGATAGCAGCGAAGATTGCCACAGCTAAATCACGGGCATACGTCGGTGTGCCTATCTGGTCGAAGATGACACCCAACTCCGAACGCTCCTTTCCCAGACGGATCATCGTCTTCACGAAGTTATTGCCGAAGGTGGAATAAAGCCAGGCCGTACGGATGATCATCGTCTTTGCACAAGCCTTCTGGGCCGCTTCTTCACCAGCCAGTTTGGTACGCCCATACGTACTATTGGGGCAAACGGGATCCGCCTCTACATAAGGTGTATAATTGGTGCCATCAAACACATAGTCTGTAGAAATCTGGATCATCCAACCACCACGCTTTTCGACAGCAGCAGCCAGATAAGCAGGTGCCACCGTGTTTAGGGTTGTGCAGAACTCCTGATTCTCCTCCGCCTTATCCACAGCGGTATAGGCGGCACAATTCACAATACCATCAATCTCGTTGTCACTCACGAAAGCCTCTATTGCCTGCTGGTCGGTGATATCCAACTCAGCCACATCCGTATTAAAATAGGTATGCTGGGGGTGCTCAGCCTCCAGCAACTGCATCTCATTTCCCAATTGGCCATTACAGCCCGTCACTAATATCTTCATAAATCATTCAAATTTCAATCCTTCTTCCTTATCTTTCTTATAATAGTCAGAGAGCATACCGATAAACGTGGAGATCTCCTTCACGGCATGGGCTGTATCTGGCGATATATCCTTCTTCTGCAGGCGCAGCATCATCACACCGTAGAGAGAATTGAAACATGTTTCAATCTCGTTCTCCTCCTTGTTGGCCCCACGATTACGCAACTCCACGATGAAAGGCAGCACCTTGTAGTATTCCGTATTATAGAAAGGGAACTTCGACGACTGCAACAACTGGTCGTTCAGTTCGATCAGCATCTGAAGCGTCACCTTATTGATCTGTAGATGTCCCTTTTCGCGGCAACCCTCCTGATTCATCATGCGGATGAGGTTACCAAACCAGTCAATCTCCTCTTCCTTCTGTTCTTCAGTATAGTCAAAACGCTCCACATACTCTCGTTTGATACGTGTCAGCGAGCAGTCAAATGCCCGTATCGTATCCTCTACCTGCCACATATACAGCAGATATTCCGCAATATTCTTCTTTCTTAATTCCTGTGCTATAAACATAATCAAAAAAATCTAACCAGGTTCGTCGTCGTACCCAACAGCATGATGACAGAGCCGATAATCACTGCCACACCGATGATCTGATTAATCAGTTTGATGCCATAGGTATCGAACTTCGTACGGATCTTATCCACCAACCACGTCAGTCCCCACCACCAAAGCATGGCGCCACCCACAATGCTGGCAAAACCCACAAGCATCTCGAACGGATGGTCAGGCAATACGAAAGCAAACTGGGCATACATCGCCAGGAACAGGAAGACAATCAAGGGGTTAGAGAACGTCACAAGGAATGCTGTCCACGTGTTATACCAAAGTGTTCCCTTTTGCTGACCTGACTGGTGCATCTTTTTCGTAGGATCCGAGCGGTAAGTATAGAGTCCGAAACAGAGCAACATCACACTACCCACGATCTGGAGGTAGAACCTGTTCTGGTCGTTGGTAATAAAGTCCATCACAAACGACATACCGAAACCTGCAAAACCTGCATAGATGATATCACTGGCAGCGGCGCCGACACCTGTGGCAAGTCCATACCAGCGCCCTTTATTCAGCGTGCGCTGCACACAAAGGATACCAACAGGACCCATTGGAGCACTGGCAATCACCCCAATCATCATCCCCTTGAAGATGAAATCCAATATGTTTATTGGTACATGAAACGGCATCTTACGTCTCGCCCTCGCAGGCTTAATCGATCAGCTTAATATTATATCTTTCGTTGGAATTGTACTCACGGTCCTTATCCTTACCGAAGTACTCCAGCAGATAGTTCTTATTCTCTAACTTGGTAACCTTGATCAGCACCTCCCTGTAAGTCTCACGACCGTCTTTCAAATAAGCCTCATAAGCGTTGAAGGATGTAGTATTCTTGTTCTCGCTATTTTTCACAAGTTTGAACGCAGAGACTTTTCGCTGGCTTTGAGCGATATCAATGTACAAACTGTCACCTGAGAAGATGAACATCAACTCCCCACTCTGGGACAGATACTTACCATCCAGATCACCTGCGTTTGCCTCAAAGCAGCAACACAGCATCATGAATAAAAACAATAATTTTCTCATATTTTTATTATTATTTCACTTTTCTGCCTGCAAAGATACAAAAAATAATCCATCCACAAGCCAAGAAAGCCAGAAAAGTTATAAATTGCAAGAAAATAGAAATCATTCCTAGATTTAAATCTAGCAATTGCTACATTTAAATGTAACAAGTTCTAGAATTAAATCCCACAAAAAATGTGAAAATGTTGCGGGTTTGGGAAATTATTAGTATCTTTGCGCGGAAAAAAATAAACCAATCGAAATTCTAATTATAAAATAATAAATCCGAAATTAATATGAACGAGCAAAACGCAGCAATCAAGCCGTATGTGATCGGCTTAGACCTGGGAGGAACAAATTCCGTATTCGGCATCGTAGATGCCCGTGGAGAAATCAAGGCCACAACAGCCATCAAGACTGGCGGCTATGAGAAGGTGGAAGACTATGTAGATGCCTGTGTAGAGGCATTACAGGTGATCATCGATCAAGTAGGTGGTATCGAGAAAATCAAGGCTATGGGTATCGGTGCCCCCAATGGTAACTATTATAATGGAACGATTGAGTTTGCCCCCAATCTGGCTTGGGCAAAAAACGGCGTAGTGCCCTTAGCAAAACTGTTCAGCGAGCGTCTGAACAACATCCCCGTCGCCCTGACAAACGATGCCAACGCGGCTGCCATCGGTGAGATGGTCTATGGTGTGGCACGTGGTATGAAGAACTTCATCGTGATCACACTCGGTACGGGTGTAGGTTCTGGTATCGTGGTAAACGGTCAACTGCTTTACGGACACGACGGTTTCGCTGGTGAACTGGGCCACGTAACAATGGTACGCGGTGAGGAAGGTCGTTTATGCGGTTGCGGACGCACAGGTTGTCTGGAGTGCTACTGCTCTGCTACTGGTGTGGCTCGTACGGCACGTGAAATGCTTACAAAGACAGACCGTCCAAGTCTGCTCCGTGAGTTGGATCCTGAGAAGATCACCTCTCTTGACGTATCAATTGCTGCAGGTAAGGGCGACGAACTGGCTAAGGAGATTTATGAGTTCACTGGCAAGATGCTGGGTGAGGCCTGTGCCGACTTCGCAGCCTTCTCTTCACCTGAGGCATTCATCTTCTTCGGAGGTATGGTAAAGGCTGGAGAACTGATCATGAAGCCTATCCGCGAGGCATACAACAACCACGTGATGAACATCTTCAAGAACAAGGCTCAGTTCCTGGTGAGCGGTCTCGACGGTGCATCTGCTGCTGTGCTGGGTGCCTCAGCCATCGGTTGGGAGATCCAGTAAGCCGCCATCATACAGACTTACAGACTATTCCAGGCCGTCGATCGGAAGATCGGCGGCTTTTCTGTATGCCATCCCCGTAACGACGCAGCAGAGTTCGCCCTGCTGATTGGTGATTCGCACATCGACATAGGGGATCTTGTGATGGTTGAACACCTCCGTAGCCTCAGCAATCAGGGTATCGCCGACTTTAGCACTTTGCAGAAACACGATATTGTTCTCGATGCCAAAGGTAAGCGTCCCACGACTGTTCATGACAGCAGCCAAGGCGATGTCAGCCAACGTGAAATAGGCTCCACCCTGACAGACGCCACCAGCATTCAGGTGTTCAGATGTAACCACCAGTTCTGCACGTGCATACCCCTCGCGAACCTCTTTTAATATACAACCGCTATTTGCGGCAAAGCGGTCATTTTGTGATAAAAAGTCTTTTAAAGTCATAGTTTTACGATAAATCGTCGGCAAAATTACACTTTTTCTTTCATTTTATCAAAAAAAGATGCCGAAAAGTTTGGTAGAAAGAAAAATATGCTTAACTTTGCACCCGGAAACTTTAAAAAGACAGTATGAACAATTGTATGTATAACATTTGGTGGTGGCGTAACTCGAGATTAAAATAGTCGCGAGGCACATAGCCATTTGTTATCATTCAAACAGAAGATAGAAGAAGGCTCGTCGCGACAGCGGCGAGTCTTTTTTCTTAAGGGAATCACAAAAACAGCATAATAAAATGAAAGAGAACTATTTTGTAGATGAAAGAGGTTTTTACGGAGAATTCGGAGGTGCCTACGTGCCGGAGATACTCTACAAGTGCGTACACGATCTGCAGGAGGCTTATCTGCCCATCATCGAGTCGGCACAATTCAAGGAAGCATATCATGCCCTCTTGAAGGACTATGTGGGTCGTCCATCTCCCCTCTACTTTGCCAAACGGATGAGTGAGCACTACGGCTGTCAACTCTATCTGAAGCGTGAAGACCTGAACCACACTGGTGCCCACAAGATCAACAACACCATCGGACAGATTCTGCTCGCCAAACAGATGGGCAAGACCCGTATCATCGCCGAGACTGGTGCAGGACAGCATGGTGTAGCTACCGCAACCGTCTGTGCGCTGATGAACATGAAGTGTGAGGTGTTTATGGGTGCCACCGATGTGGAGCGTCAGCACACCAACGTGGAGCGTATGAAGATGCTGGGGGCAGAAGTACATCCCGTAAGGACGGGAAACATGACCCTGAGCGATGCCTGTTCTGAGGCCATCCGCGACTGGTGCTGTCATCCCGCAGACACTTTCTACATTGTAGGTTCGACGATGGGGCCGCACCCCTACCCCGACCTGGTGGCCAGGATGCAGAGTGTGATTTCCGAAGAGATCAAGTGGCAGTTGGAGGAGAAGATCGGACGCGACTATCCCGACTACCTCATCGCCTGTATCGGTGGCGGTTCGAATGCAGCTGGTACCATCTATCACTATGTGAACGATGAGCGCGTGAAGATCGTTCTGGCAGAGGCTGGCGGACATGGCTGGGAGACCAACCACACAGCTGCCACCATCCATAAGGGTACAACAGGTATCCTGCATGGTGCCAAGATGCTGGTGATGCAGAACGAGGACGGACAGATAGAGGAAGCCTTCACCATCTCTGCAGGACTGGACTATCCTGGTGTGGGTCCGATGCATTGCAACATGGCTAAGAAGGGTCGCACGGAGGTGCTGAGCATCAACGACGACGAGGCTATCTACGGTGGTTACGAACTGACACGTATGGAAGGCATCATCCCAGCTATCGAGTCGGCACATGCCATCGCCGCCCTGAAAAAACTCAACTTCAAACCCACAGATGTAGTGGTGCTGACCGTCAGCGGTCGTGGTGACAAGGATGTAGAGACCTATCTGAACAACAAACTAATGGCTAAGGAATATGGAAACTTTTAAATATACGACTCATAGTCGGACAATTCTGGCAGACCTTTATACACCAGTAGGCGTGTATATGCGTTTGAGAGACCTCTATCCGCAGAGTGCCCTGATGGAGAGTTCCGACTATCACGAGAAGGACAACTCCCGCTCGTTTATCGGCATCAATCCCATTGCCTCTGTCGCTATCGGACACGGTGAGGCTACCATCAGTTTCCCGGACGGTAGTAAAGAGCATCACGCTGTAAACAACGATTACTGCTGCGACAAGGCCATCCATGCACTCATTGACCATATCGAGGTGACTGGAGAACAAGCTAACATCTGCGGTCTCTACGGCTATACCTCATTCAATGCCGTTCGCTATTTCGAGAACATTGCAGTCAAGGATGAGACACAGGCCAAAAACGATGCACCCGATATGCTCTATATTCTCTATAAAGAGGTGATTGTGTTTGACCACTTCAACAATCTGCTGACGCTGGTGACATTAGGTGAGGCAGAGGAACTGGATCAGTTGCAGAAAGCCATGAACCGATCCAACATACAGACCTATGATTTCCATCCCGTGGGTGACACCACAAGCACTCTCACTGATGAAGAGCACAAGGCGAATATCCGCAAGGGTATCCAGCATTGTCTGAGAGGCGACGTATTCCAGATCGTACTTTCCCGTCGCTTCAAGCAGCGCTATGAGGGTGACGACTTCAAACTCTACCGTGCACTGCGCAGTATCAATCCCTCACCCTACCTCTTCTATTTCGACTTCGGCGGATTCCGCATCTTCGGTTCCTCACCAGAGACCCACTGTCGTATTCAGGATCGGAAGGCCTATATCGACCCGATTGCAGGAACGACCAAGAGAACGGGTGATGCAGAGGCTGATAGAAAGGGAGCCGACTACCTGAGAAGCGATCCTAAGGAAAATGCCGAACACGTGATGTTGGTGGATCTGGCCCGTAACGACCTGTCACGTAACTGTCATGGTGTGAAGGTGGACTTCTATAAAGATCTGCAATACTATTCTCACGTGATCCATCTCGTGAGTCGTGTGAGCGGAACGCTCGACGAAGGCGCAGATCCTATCAAAGCCTTTATCGACACCTTTCCTGCTGGTACACTCAGTGGTGCCCCCAAGGTGAGAGCCATGCAGTTGATTTCTGAATACGAACCACACAACAGAGGTGCCTATGGCGGCTGTATCGGCTATATCGGATTGGACGGCTCACTGAACCAAGCCATCACCATCCGTACGTTTGTAGCCAGAAACGGTGAACTCTGGTTCCAGGCCGGTGGTGGTATCGTGGCTAAGAGCGACGTGGAATACGAGTTACAGGAGGTAAACAACAAACTCGGTGCCCTGCGCAGAGCCATCCTGATGGCAGAAGATATGTAATTAAGACTGAACAGACAAATCATAAAGACGATGAAAATAGCAATAATCGACAACTACGACTCGTTTACTTATAATCTGAGTCATCTGGTAAAAGAACTGGGAGCAGAAGTGACTGTGTTGCGTAACGACCAGTTCGAGCTGTCCGAATTGGAGCCCTATTCGAAGATCATCCTTTCTCCAGGCCCCGGTATTCCCTCGGAGGCAGGTCTGCTCTGCAATGTCATCCGCACGTATGCAGGACACAAACCGATCCTCGGTGTCTGTCTTGGTCATCAGGCCATCGGCGAGGTATTCGGTGGAAAGCTGGAGAATCTGAGTGATGTGTTCCATGGTGTGGCTACAGAAGGTACGCAGTTTGGCAACGATCCTCTGTTCAGCGGTCTGCCTACGCGTATCACGATGGGGCGCTATCACTCTTGGGTGGTTTCGAAAGAAGGATTCCCCGACTGTCTGGAGATTACCGCAGAGAGCGATGAAGGACAGATCATGGCCCTCCGCCACAAGACATTAAACATCAGAGGTATCCAGTTCCATCCTGAGAGTGTTCTCACACCCGATGGCAGGAAGATGCTACAGAACTGGTTATTCCTTTAAACATTAAAGATTAAACATTAAAATATTGAGGTTATGGCACAGACAATGAAAGATATACTCAACAGAATGTTGAACCACGAGGAACTCTCCCGTGAGGAGATGAAGAATATCCTGATTGGTATCACCCACTCGGATTATCCGACGGAACAGATTACGGCACTGCTCACCGCTTTACAGATGCGTGGGGTCACCGTAGATGAACTGCTCGGTTTCCGTGACGGCATCCTGGAGACAGGTGTACCCGCCTTGCTGAAGGCTGACCGCTATATCGATGTGGTGGGCACAGGCGGTGACAGAAAGAATACCTTCAATATTTCCACGACAGCCTGTTTCGTCATTGCAGGCGCAGGTTACAAGGTTGCAAAGCACGGTAACTATGCCGCCACCTCCGTGAGTGGTGCCTCCAACGTGATTCAGCATCATGGTATCAAGTTCACCGACAACATCGATCGTCTGAACCGTTCGCTCGACGAAGCAGGTATCGTCTATCTGCACGCCCAACTCTTCGCAAAGGCTATGAAGTTTGTCGGCCCAATCCGCAAGGCCCTTCAGTTCCCGACCATCTTCAACCTCTTAGGTCCGCTGGTGAATCCCAGTCAGCCCCCATGTCAGTTGCTCGGTGTCGCCAACCTCGACCAGATGCGTTTATATAATAATGTATATCAGAAGATCGGCATCGACTATGGTATCGTAAACTCCATCGACGGTTACGACGAAATCTCACTGACAGGTCCGTTCAAGGTAACCACCAACCAATATGAACGTGTGTTCACCCCCGCTGATTTAGGTTTCGACATTGCCAAACCTGAGGAGTTGGTGGGTGGTGCCACTGAGGAAGAAGCCGCCCATATCTTCGACAGTGTGCTTGAGAACCGAGCCCTGCCTGCACAGAAGAACATCGTACTGGCCAATGCCGCCTTCGGCATCCAGGTATTGGAGAAAGGCCAGAAGAGTATCGAGGAGTGCATCGAGATGGCCCGAGAGAGCATTGACAGCGGTAAGGCACTCGCCACATTCAAGAAATTTGTAGAACTAAATAGTTAAGGTTATGGGAGATATTTTAGAAGAGATTGTAGCTTACAAGCAGAAGGAAGTTGAGAAATTCAAGAAAGAACTTTCACAGGTATTTCTGGAGAGTCGCGTTGAGATTCTCAGCAGATCAGAAATGGTTTCCATGAAACTGGCATTAAAGAACTCCACTTCAGGTATCATTGCTGAGTTTAAGCGCAAGTCGCCATCCAAAGGCTGGATCGCCCGTAATGCCTCACCGGAGAAGACGGCCTACAGTTATCAGCAAAACGGTGCGACCGCAGTGAGCATCCTGACCGACTCAGAATTCTTCGGAGGTAGCAATGCCCACATCCGACTGGCCAGACAAGAGAAGGTATATATTCCGATTCTCTATAAAAATTTTATTATCGATGAATATCAACTCTATCAGGCCAAGGTCTGTGGTGCCTCTGCCGTATTACTCATTGCCGCCTGTCTCAGTAAGGACCAGTGCAGGGACCTCATCAACAAAGCTCACCAACTGAACCTTGAAGTGCTGTTGGAGATGCATACAGAGGAAGAGACAGAGTATGCAGAGTTGGAACCGGATATGTGCGGCATCAACAACCGTAACCTCGGGACCTTTATTACTGATGTGAACAACTCACTGAATCTGATTGAACGTCTGCCTGCAGAAGCAGTCAAGGTGAGTGAGAGTGGCATCAGCGATATCGATACCATCCGTCAACTCAAAGCCGTCGGCTATCAGGGTTTCCTCATTGGTGAGACTTTCATGAAGGAGCCTGAACCTGGTCTGGCACTAAATCAATTTATCTCTCAACTATGATGATCAAGGTCTGTGGCATGCGGGATGCTGACAACATCCAGGCGGTGGAACAGCTTGGTATTGACTGGATGGGTATGATCTTCTGGCCCAAATCGAGCCGCTTTGTAACCGATGTGCCAAGTTATCTACCCAAGCAGGTACGCCGTGTAGGGGTATTCGTCGATGCAAGCCTGGAGGATATCCGTCAGCATGTCAGCGACTATCAGCTCGATCTCATCCAACTGCATGGGAAGGAGACGCCTGCCTTTGCCGAAGCACTGAAGCCACTGTCTGTTATCAAGGCTTTCAATATCGCCGATGCTGAGGATCTCAAACAGACAAAGGCGTATGAAGGCATCGTTGACTATTTCCTTTTTGATACTAAAGGAAAGGTGGTTGGCGGCAACGGAGAGAAGTTCGACTGGTCCGTGCTTTCATCCTACCACGGGGAGACACCTTTCCTGCTCAGTGGGGGAATCGGTCCTGACGATGTGGAGGCAATTAAGAGTTTCCGTCATCCCAAATGCATCGGTATCGACCTGAACTCACGCTTCGAGCAGGCTCCTGCCCTTAAAGATATCTCAAAACTTAGAAATTTCATAAAACAACTGTATCATGAATAAAATCAATCAACTCTTCGCAAATACTCAGGACCGCAAACTGCTTTCGCTCTACTTCTGTGCGGGCTGTCCGACTTTTGAGAGTACAACAGATATTATCTTGGCAACCCAGCGTCGAGGTATCGACATGGTGGAAGTAGGTATCCCCTTCAGCGACCCGCTGGCCGATGGACCTGTCATCCAGAGTGCTGCAACCCAGGCCCTGCGGAACGGCATGAGCCTAAAGAAACTCTTCGAGCAACTGAAGAGCATCAAAGACGAAGTCAAGATGCCCTTGGTTCTCATGGGCTATCTGAACCCGATCCTGCACTACGGCATCGAAGCCTTCTGCCAAAGTTGTGCCGAGAGTGGTGTGAGCGGTGCCATCATCCCCGACCTGCCTTTTAAGGACTATCTCGATATCGTAAAACCAGTGGCTGACCGCTATGACCTGCGCATCATCATGCTCATCACCCCAGAAACCAGTGAGGAACGGATCCGTTTCATCGATGAACATACCGACGGCTTTATCTATATGGTATCATCAGCTGCTATCACAGGTGCTCAGAAATCCTTCGATGATGCCAAACAGGCCTATTTCCGTCGCATTAATGCCATGCAACTGCGTAATCCACGAATGATCGGCTTCGGCATCAGTAATCAGCAGACCCTCCAAGCCGCCCAGCAGAATGCTGCCGGCGCCATCATCGGTTCAAAGTTTGTCACACTGTTAAATGAGAGCAAAGATGCCGACGAGGCACTTGACAAACTCTTCGACGCACTTTCAAGGTAAACGTTTGCGTAACTTTTTTGCAGGATTTAGTTCGTAGTTTCATTTATTATGCTTATTTTTGTGCTCAAAATGAACTACGAACTAAATATGAAAAAAGAATTATTAGTATTGTGTGTGTGGTCTCTGCTGGTATCCGTCACCTCTGCCGCACAAGGCTGGGACGAGGCAATGTATAAGCAGATTGAGCAGAGTATTCGTGTGCCGAAGTTTGTGGAAAAGAGCTATCCCATCACTAAGTTCGGTGCAAAGACAACTAATGCCGCTGCCCAAAATCAGAAAGCCATCCAGAAGGCTATCGATGCCTGTTCTAAGAAAGGCGGCGGTAAGGTGATTATCCCAGCTGGAGAGAAATTCCTTACGGGAGCCATCACACTGAAGGACGGTGTGAACCTCGTTGTCGAGGAAGGTGCGATTCTTGAGTTTGCCTTTCAGCCTGAGCTCTATCCCATCGTGGAGACCTCATGGGAAGGGTTGGAGTGTTTCAATCTCTCCCCCTGCATCTATGCCTTCAAAGCGAAGGATATCGCCATCACAGGCAAAGGTACTATTGATGGTGGCGGCTCCAACGACACATGGTGGCCTTGGAACGGTAATCCCCGTTTTGGTTGGAAGGAAGGTATGATCAGCCAGCGCATCGAATCACGTCCCCGTCTGCTGAAGAACGGTGAGGACGGTATCCCTATGTATAATGAAAAAGGTGAGCGCTCGCCCGAGCGCGTGTTTGGTCCTAAAGACGGTCTTCGTCCGCAGCTGGTGAGCTTCAACAAGTGTGAAGGCATCCTGCTAGAAGATGTGACCCTGCTCCGTTCGCCTTTCTGGGTGATTCACCCCCTCCACTCTACGGATATCACGGTGCGTCGTGTCAAAATGATCAACGACGGTCCTAATGGTGACGGATGTGACCCCGAATGCTGTGACCGCGTACTCATCGAGGACTGCTACTTCAATACCGGCGACGACTGTATCGCCATCAAGAGCGGAAGAAACCGTGACGGTCGTGAGCGTAACATGCCCTCAAAGAACATCATCATCCGCAACTGTGAGATGAAGAACGGACATGGTGGTGTGGTAATCGGCTCTGAGATATCCGGTGGTTGTCAGAATGTGTATGCCCACGACTGCGTGATGGATTCTCCAGAACTGGAGCGCGTGCTGCGCATCAAGACCAACTCCTGCCGTGGCGGTATCATCGAGAATATCAACATGCGCAACGTGAAAGTCGGTGTCTGCAAGGAATCGGTGCTGAAGATCAACCTCGACTACGAGCACAACGAGATCTGCTGTCGCGGTTTCTATCCGACCGTCCGCAATGTCTATATGGAGAATGTCACCAGCGAGAAATCACAATATGGTGTGCAGATTATCGGTCTTGAGGAAGACACATACGTCTATGATATCACCGTCAAGGACTGTAAGTTCAATGGTGTCAAGGACGGTAACTTCATGTCTGGCAAGACCCGTAACGTGAACTTTGACAACCTGTTCATCAACGGTAGTCTCTCACTGCTGAAAGCACCTTATGAGCACTACTCAGAGTGGCTTACCTATTCAGAGATGAAGCGTGTGCCGAAGAGTTTTCTGCTCGACTTCTCGAAGAAGCCCAAATGGAGCTATGTCATGGGTATCGAGCTTGAAGGCATGCTCGACACTTATCTGGCCTATGGCGGTGAGGATATCCGCAAGTACTGCCAGGAATATACCGACACCATGATCAATGAGAAAGGAGACATTCGCGGCTACGACATCCTCGAGTATAATCTCGACAACATCCGCACAGGTCATTTCGTGACACGTATGTACAACCTCTATCCAGAGGCCAAGAACAAGCTGGCCATCAACACGATGATGAAGCAGCTGCAGAACCAGCCGCGCACCATTGCCGATAAGGTGTTCTGGCACAAGGCCATCTATGCCTACCAGGTGTGGCTCGACGGTATCTTCATGGGACTGCCCTTCCGTTGCCTGACAGCTGCCACACAGCTGAAGCCGAAAGACGCCAACAAGATCTACGACGATGCCGTGAATCAGCTGAAGATCACCTATGAGCGTACCCTTGACCCCAAGACCGGCCTGAACCGTCATGCCTACGATGAGACGCGCGACGCCTTCTGGAGCGATCAGGAGACAGGACTCTCACAGCACTGCTGGGGACGTGCCCAAGGCTGGTTCTCGATGGCACTCATCGAGGTGCTTGATGCACTGCCTGAGAACTACAGCCGCAGAGGTGAGGTGCTCGAACTGTTGCAGAAAGACCTTGACGCTGTCATCAAGTGGCAGGACAAGGAGACAGGCACCTGGTATCAGGTGATGGATGCTCCAGGCAAGGAAGGCAACTATCTGGAGTCAACCTGTACTTCGATGTTCGCCTATGTCCTGCTCAAGGCTTATAACAAAGGCTATCTCGGCACAAAATATCGCGATGCAGGCATCAAGGCCTATCAGGGTATCATCAAGAACTTCATCCGCGTGAATGCTGACAAGACAATCTCGCTGACACAGTGTTGCGAGGTTGCAGGACTTGGTCCTGCTGCCACCCCACAGGTCATTGCAGCCATGAAGAAAATCAACCCCAAGGGCAGCGTGAAAGAGAACAAGCGACGAGACGGAGGCTATGCCTATTACCTCTCCGAACCTATCCGAGACAACGATGCCAAGGGCGTAGGTCCGTTTATCTGGGCTTCGCTTGAATTTGAGAAACTAGGATACGATGTAAATAGCGTGACGGCCTCTATAGACCGTCACGCTGTTGTAAATAGGCACAACCCCGTCATCACTGAAGCTAACGACCTGGCATCCCTCACCGTCGGAAACGGCCACTTTGCCACAACGGTTGACATCACAGGTTTGCAGAGCTTCCCTTTTGATTATGGGGCAGGTGTGCCCCTGAACGCCATGTCCGACTGGGGATGGCACAAGTTCGAAAACACCAGTCATCTGATGCCTGCAGAGAGCGAGAAGAGCTTCGACTTCGGTCATGGGCATCAGGAAGTCTATGCAGTGGAATATAAGCAAGCAGAGGACAGGCGTCATAAGGAGGCAACAGAATATTTCCGCGTGAACCCACACCGTCTGAATCTCGGTACGATAGGTTTCGACCTCAAAGACAAGGAAGGGCGTCAACTCGCTCTCAAGGAACTGAAAGATATCCATCAGGAGCAGAAACTCTGGGACGGCGAGATTGAGTCTGTCTTTACAGCCGACGGTGAGAAGGCGGAAGTCACGACAGGGGTCCACCCCACCAAGGATGCGCTCTATGCCAGAGTCAACAGCCGTCTGCTGAAAGACCAGCGCGCCACGATTGCCATCCGTTTCTCCTACCCCACTGGCAGACATGCTGACGATGCCAACGACTGGACAAAGTCTGAGCGCCACCATTCGACTATTATCGCTCAAGACAACCACTCCGCGCTCATCGAGCGCACCCTCGACAGCACCAGATATTATGTCCGCATACAATGGGAAGGACAAGCAACCTTTGAGACCTGCGGCAACCACCATTTCGAACTCGCCACTTCAGATGATGTACTGACTTTCTCAGCAGAATACCTGCCTAACAAACCAAACAGCCATCAAGCAGACGACATCAGCTTCGAATACGACCAATACCACAAGGCCACCCTGCGCCACTGGAGCCGTTGGTGGAAAGAAGGCGCCTTCATCGATTTCAGTCAGTGTACTGACCCTCGTGCCAAGGAATTAGAGCGCCGAGTGATCCTTTCACAATATCTCACACAGATCAACTGCGCCAACAACATGCCTCCACAGGAATCCGGGCTCACCTATAATACCTGGTTCGGACGTCCGCATCTTGAGATGATGTGGTGGCATGTTGCTGACTTTGCGCTTTGGAATCGTCCGGCGGTCGTGGAGCAGATATTAGATTGGTATAACACCACCGCCTACCCTGTGGCCCGACAGATTGCAGAGCGCCAAGGTTTCAAGGGTATCCGATGGATGAAGATGACTGACCCCTGGGCTGGTGAGGCTCCCTCCAACACAGGCTCGTTCCTGATTTGGCAACAACCTCACTACATCTATCTGGCAGAAGAAATCTATCGCAGCAAGCCTACTGCTGAGACACTGAGGAAATACGGCGAGCAGGTTGAGGCGACAGCTGAGTTCATGGCAGATTTCGTCACATACGACGCCAAGACCAAACGCTACACACTGAAAGGAGTAACAGCCATGCAAGAATGCATGACAAAGGACATCAGCTACAACCACCCCTTCGAACTGGCCTATTGGCAATACGGCCTCAGCAAGGCACAAGCGTGGCGCATCCGTCAAGGCAAGCCACGCAATACGCAGTGGGATGACATTATCAACAGACTCTCCCCGCTCCCTGTAGCCAGCGACATCTATACCGCAGGCCTCCCCATTGGAAAAGTAGATCAACTGGAATCCTTCGATCCCTTTAACACCGTAGGCGGAAAAGAGACGAAACCAACATCTAAGGAAAGCTTTGCCGACAAATGCCGCAACGACCATCCTGCCGTCTTAGGAGCCTGTGGTCTCTTGCCGACAGGACACACGCCCTATACCTTATTATATAATAAAGCAAAGATGAAACGTACACTCGACTGGGTGATGGCGAACTGGAACTGGCAGACCACCTGGGGCTGGGACTACGGCATGATAGCCATGTGCGCTGCCCGTCTCGGCGATCCAGAGACAGCCTTGAGAGCCCTGTTCATCGACACCCAGAAGAACACTTATCTGCCTAATGGCCATAACTTCCAGACGCCAGACCGCCTGCGCATCTACCTGCCAGGCAATGGTGCCCTGCTCACGGCTGTCGCCATGATGTGTGCAGGTTGGGACGGTTGCAAGGAGCCTCTGAATCCTGGTTTCCCTAAAGACGGCAAATGGAACGTACGTTGGGAAGGATTGCAAAAAATGCAGTAAACATCATTTTTTAGGGTAAAAACTTGCATATCTCAAGAAATATAGTTATCTTTGCAGGCGTCTGACTAAAACAACAAGCGACAACTTTACGACAAGTCTGGTTTCTGTAACAAGTATCCAGTATTCAGCGTAAACGTTTTCAGCGTTTTTTTACCCAAAATAGCAATTATTTCACAATTATTATGTATCTTTGTACCCGAAATGAACAACTTTAAAAATTAATAATAAACAATTATAATATTTATAATATTTTTTTTAACTAAAACAAACGTGTATGAAACATCAAATCAAAAGAGCCTTTATGGCTATGCTTTTGTCTGTGTTCTGCTTCGTAGCTTATGCTCAGAAGACAGTCACAGGTACTGTGGTGGACGCTACAGGTGAGCCCATGATTGGTGTAAGCGTTATGGTCGATGGCACCACCAATGGCGGTGTAACCGACTTTGACGGTAACTTCACCATCAAGAATGTTCCCGACAATGGCGTACTCAAGTTCTCCTACATCGGTTTCAAGGACCAAAAAGTCTCTGTAGCCGGAAAGGAAAGTATCAAAGTCACTCTGGAAGAGGACGCTACAGGTCTCGAGGAAATCGTGGTCGTAGGTTACGGCACCATGAAGAAGAAAGACCTGACGGGTGCTGTCTCCACCGTGAAAACCGACGACCTCCAGAAGGTGACAGGCGCCAACGCTTTGGCAGCCATGCAGGCAAAGGTTCCTGGTGTCGACCTCCAGCAAGCTAACGGTGGTCAGGCCGGTGAAGGCGTGAGCATGACCCTCCGTGGTAACCGCTCTCTGTTGGCCGGTAATGGACCTCTGGTAATCGTTGACGGTGTGGAGTACGGTTCTACCCTCGACATCCCTGCCAGCGACATCGAGTCTATGGATATCCTGAAGGATGCTGCTTCTACCGCTATCTATGGTACCAAGGGTGCTAATGGTGTAATCCTGATCACCACCAAGCGCGGTAAGGCCGGTAAGACCACGGTAACTTTCAACGGTTATCTTTCTTTCAATAGCCCTACTGGTATCGTGAAGCCCATGTACGGCGACAAGGAGGTACAACGTCTTCTTGACAAGAAGAATTACGAGGATGCAGCAGCCAACGATTGGATTTTCACCAACACGGCTACACCTACTGACGTGCTGACCTTCAATCTGGAAGATGGCACTCCAACACTCGACATCTACAATGACAAGAGCTATACCGACTGGCTCGACATGATCATCGACAACAGCGTTTCTCAGAACTACGAGGTAGCTGTTCAGGGCGGTGGCGAGAAGACCAACTTCAACGTCTCTATGGCAGCCATGAACGACAAGGGTCTGCTGAAGGGCGATAAGTTCAAGCGTTACACCGGCCGTGTCAATATCGACCACCAGATCAACAAGATCGTGAAGGTTGGTGCCAGCATTTCTTATGCTTATAAGGACAACGACAAGCGTAACGGTGGTGTGTTCAACCAGGCACAGAAGATGACCTCTATCACCCACGCTTATCTGAAAGACGGTAGCATCTATGCCACTCCTAACCCCTGGTATCCAGCACACTGCTCGCCGCTGCTCGACGAGGACGGCGCCTACCAGCGTAACATTGAGAGCACCCGTTTCTTCGGTAGTGGTTATGTGCAGCTGACCCCCATCAAGGGTCTCGTCGTGAAGTCTCAGTTCACCGCCGACCGCAGTGACTCTCGCACAGGTACCTATCAAGACTACCACAGCCAGGCCCGTTATCAGTCGCCAACCACCACTTATATTGCTAATGACAAGAGCGTCAGCACCAAGTATGTATGGCAGAACACCGCCAACTACAACAAGGAGATTGGCAAGCACGATATGACATTCCTGCTCGGTCATGAAATGTCACAGAGTGTAAAGGAAACAAGCAGCATCTCTGGTGACGCAGGAGCTGAGAGCTACAAGCAGAGTTCGTTCTACGATGTCAGCAAGATCGGTACTCCACTGGTTACCTCTTCTTATGTAAAGACAGCTATGTTATCATTCTTTGCACGTGCCAACTATTCTTTCGATGGCAAGTATCTGCTGCAGGCCTCTGTACGTGCTGATGGTTCTTCAGTACTCGCTGATGGTCACAAATGGGGTTACTTCCCCTCTGTCAGCGCTGGTTGGCGTATCTCTGAGGAGAAATTCATGGAAGGTACAAAGTCTTGGCTCGACAACTTGAAGTTCCGTGTATCTTGGGGTCTCTCTGGTAACGCCGCTATCGATGCTTACCAGACACTGGCAACGATCTCATCTATCGTGCCTAACTCTACTGATAAGGCTCCTATGACTATCGCTAACCCTGATCTGACTTGGGAAAAGACCTCAGCCCTGAACTTCGGTCTCGACTTCTCATTCATCAATGGCCGTATCTTCGGTAGCATTGAGTACTATCAGAGTAAGACATATGATCTGCTGTACTACAAGACAGCTCCTCCATCATCAGTATTCACCAGCACGATTTCTAACGTTGGTAAGACCAGTGGTAGGGGTTTTGAGCTCTCTCTCGGTGCAGTACCTGTTAAGACCAAGGACTTCACTTGGGATCTGAACGCATCAGCCACCTTCTCAAAGGACCAGGTTGATGAGTTGGCCGACGGTATCGAGCAGTTTGTAAGTGGTACCAGCATTCTGAAAGTTGGTGAGCCTGTTTCAGCATTCTATGCATACGACATGGACGGCTGCTGGGGCATCGGTGAGTTTGACCAGTATATGGTCGCACACCCCACCTTCGAGAAGCCTCAGGCCGACTATGGCGATCCTGGTACACCGAAGGTAATCGACACCAATGGTGACAACAAGATCGACGATAGCGATAAGATTATATACAACCGTAGCCCGAAGGCTATCCTTGGTCTGAGTACAACCCTCTCCTATAAGGACTTCTCTCTGAGCGTCCAGACGATGGCTCGTCTCGGTGGTTATATTGACTACGCTGGTTATGGCCTGTACCTCTACGACAACGCCAACTGGGGCGAACTGAGCGACCTGGGTTACTGGACTCCCGACAATCAGGGTGCCGACATTCCTTCACCAGGTTGTGCAGGTGCTACACCTACCTTCTACAAGAGTTCTATTCAGATTCAGAAGGCTAACTACTTCAAGATTAAGGACATCACCCTGGCTTACAATCTGCCGAAGACTCTTCTTAAGAAGGTTTACATCAGCAACGCTCGCATCTACGGCTCTCTGAAGAACTTCTTCACATTCAGCCACTTCGACAACTACGATCCTGAGCGTGGCGGTTCTGTGAACTTCCCGCTGATGAAACAGGTTGTGATTGGTCTTAACGTAACTTTCTAAATCATTAATGAGAATCGATATGAAAAAGATATTAAGTATGTTCTTTGTGACCGCAGCCTTCGCGCTGGGCACAACCTCCTGCTCAGACTTCCTGGAGGAGGACAACAAGACTGGTGAGACTGCCGATTTGGCATACAACACCATATCGGGTATCGACGGACTGATCACCTCAGCCTATGACTATACTCACGGCTGGTGGGGCAAGGAGCCGTCACTCGGACTCGCCGAGATGGGTAGCGACCTGTTCTATTTCGGTTACGACAACAAGCAGAAGTCGATGCTGAAGTATGACATCTCTGCCGAGGCACTTGGTAACAACGTGGCAGACAACCCCTGTCTCGACCAGTACTGGGAGATGTTTTATGCAGGCGTAGATGTTTGTAACAACGCCCTGAAGTATGTGCCCAAGTGCACTGTCATTGACGACAACAAGAAGGCTGCCTATCTGGGCGACGCCTACTTCCTGCGCGCTCTGTATTACTCTCAGATGGTAGCCATGTGGGGTCCGATTCCTTACAACAGCGAGCCTGTCAGCTCCATCAACAACAACCCGGTACGTGTGCCAGAGTCGGAGGTTTATGCCAATATCTTGAGCGACCTGAAGCTCTCGATGGAGAACTATAAAAAGGCTAACATCATGTCCTCCAAGGCTGCCACTGCTGCAGGCCGTGCCTACTACTACTCTGCTGAGGCCCTCTATGCACGCGTAGCTCTTTATGCAGCTTCTTGGCTGGGCCAGAACAACCTCTACAACGAAGCCCTGGCAGCCGCTACCGACGTGATCAACAACTCGGGTGCCAAGTTCTACAGCCGCTACAGCGACACTTGGAACATGGACAACGAAGATGCCAACAAGAACACCGAGAACCTCTTTGCCGTTCACTACACGAACGACCTCACATCCGGATATGACAACTGTGTGCCTTATCGCTTTACCGATAATGGAAAAGGTGAATTCAACAGTCTGATTACCCGTACAGGTTATAAGAAGAATGGTGGTAGTGCATCTCTGCTGATGTTTGTCTCTCTGTGGAACAACGGTGCTGACGACCTGGGCGGTAACGGTCAGAAGG
>JAEEGG010003942.1_pt1 | contig 36440 bp, 28 predicted proteins | sample 9134161 | NCBI WGS metagenome assembly JAEEGG01 (sample SAMN16246543, study PRJNA631951) | gut metagenome | biome: gut microbiome; feature: rumen; material: CR-attached | host: Bos | place: Iran: Karaj | collected 2018-10
AAGGCCACTGTTTCGACGGTGCTCCGTAACCGCATGATGATGCGTCGCATCCAGGATGCCGACGACGAACAGATTATCGACTTTATGTAGGGGGCACTGTGGAAATCGAAAAGAAAATACGAAACAAGGTCTTACGCACCAACTCGCGCGCCAAGGTTTCCATGAACCGCCTCAAGATTCTGATTACGGTGGTAGGCCGTGCGAAGGCGGATTTCTACATGGACCACATTCAGTCTTTTGGCGTGAATATGCAGATGGTGCTGTTCGGACAAGGGACCGCCCCGCGTGAAATCGCGACGGCCATGGGCCTTGCCGATTCCGACCGAGCCGTCATCATCAGTGTCATCGGAGAAAACCAGCTTGCAGCGGCGCTCGACAGCCTTGCCGAAAAGTTCAACACGATTGTGGGCGGCAAGGGCATTGCCTACACGATTCCCATGGCAAGTATTATCGGCAAGTCCATCTTCAACTTTTTAAGCGACAACCGCAATGCGGTACGGAGAAACGAAAAATGAGCGGATTCAATCACGAAGTCATCTTTTGTATTGTGAATACCGGATTCTCTGAAACCGTGATGGAAGCGGCGAAAGATGCCGGTGCCCGTGGCGGTACGATTCTGAATGCCCGTGGTACGGCGAACAAGGAAGCCGAGTCGTTTTTCCATATCGCGATCCAGCCCGAAAAAGAGATTGTGATGATTCTGGTGGATGCAAAGATCAAGGATGCCGTTTTGCATGCCCTCTACCAGAAGGCGGGGCTTGACACCATGGGGCAGGGGATCGCCTTTTCGCTCCCGGTCGATAACGTGGTGGGCCTTACTCCGTGGAAGGCCGAAATCAAGGCTGCCGAGGCTGTTGCAGAAAAGGCGGCCGAAAAATTCGAGGCCGCCGTCGAAAAAGCCGAGAAAAAGGCTGACTGAAGTATAAACGCGGATTAGAATTTATTTGTGATCTGCTCGACGATGTCGTCGGTAGTCAATATTTCCGAAAGAACGATTTGCCTGGAGACGTCCCCTTCGGGGTAGATGACGTAAGCGGGTACGCCGGATTTTTTCAGACTTTTCAAAAGGGCGTTGACTTCGGGGGTTTCGCGTGTCCAGTCCGCTTTGACTAGGGCCACGTTCAGGCTGTCCATGGCGTGTCGAAAGTCGTCATCGTCGAGTACGGCGGCTTCGTTTGCCTTGCAGGTGAGGCACCAGTCGGCCGTCACGTCAATGAATACGGTGCGCTTCATCTTTGCAAAATCCTTGATCAGGGCGGGGTTATAGTTGAACCAGCCGTCTTCTGTCTTTTGCGCTTGCATACGGGCACTAAAAATTTCGGTGGCCTTCTTTTCGTATTCGGGGGCGATCGCTGCAAACCAGATTGAAAAAAGGACTGCTGCGCTGATGACGATTCCGGCGGATTCCCGTGTGAACGAAGATCCCGGTGGCGCAAATTTGCCGAGGGCAAAGCTGCAGACGACACTAGCGATGACGATAATGGTTAATAGGCCGATGCCCGATGTTCCCGCTTGTCCGTACACGATCCACAGAAGCCATGCTACGCTTGCAAGCAGTAGGACTCCCATCACCTTTTGCAATTTTACCATCCAGGCACCCGGTTTCGGGAAGACCTTGAGGACTTTCGGGAAGGCGCTGACGAGCATGTAGGGGAGTGCGAGTCCGAGGCCTGCTGCCGTAAAGAACAGGAACAGAACCGGGGTACTTGCGGTAAAAGCGAATCCCATGGCGGTTCCGAGGAAGGGCGCCGAGCAGGGTGTGCTTAAGAGGACGAGAAGGGCACCGGTGAAAAATGCGCCTGCAAGTCCTGCCTTGTGACCCGCGGCATCCATCTTGGTGGTGGCGCTCCACGGGAGCCACAGCTCAAAAACGCCGAAAAAGCTCATGGCGAACGCTGTAAGGATGGCGGCCATGAAGGCGATAAAGCCTGCACTCTGAAATTGCATGCCCCAGCCCGCGGACCCGCCGCCGGCTTTGACGGCGGCGACAACGGCGGCAAGCACCCAGAAACTGCATAATATTCCCGCCGTTGTGGCTCCTCCCAAAGCGAGGAGCCGTCCGCGACTTTCGCCTGCCTGCTTAATCAGGCTGAAGAGTTTCAGCGAAAGTACCGGCAACACGCACGGCATCAGGTTCAGCATCAGTCCGCCGATAAGGGAGAAAAAGAGCAACACAAGGATTCCTGCAGACGCAGCGGTTTCGGATTCGACTGATGCGATCGATTCGTTCGGGGCTTTCCCTAAGTTACCTTTGTCTGTGGTAGGGCCTGCAGCGCCGTTTATCTTGTCGCTTTTAGATTCGCCTGCAGCGGGGAAATTTCTTTTGGCACCGAGGCGTCCGTCCAGCCGAATCGTCTTGCTTGCGGGTGCAAGGCAAATGGAGTTGTCGCAGGCCTGGTAATGGAAGGTGGCTTCGGTACCGAGACTGTCGTAGTTGTCGCTTACGCTTTTCACCGGAACGATGATTTCGAATGTTCCGCGGAACGTGAGAATTTCAAGTTCCAGCGCCTCGTTGTATTCCCTGATGGGCTTTGGCCAAATGACATCGCCGAATTCAATCCCCTCGGCCTTTACCACGATCGAAGAGGGCTTCAGGAATTCGTCGGTGACCTCGTTTGCGTTCACGTGCCACTTGTCCGAAATGGTGACGCTGACCGTAAGTTTTCCACCGTCCTTGAGTGCCCCCGCAGAGTATTCCATGCTCATTTCGGGAGGCGGCATCGAGTTCATGTTGAACTCCTGCGCGTATGCGGATTGTGGATAAGTTGTAAATCCTAGGGCGAAAATGAAAAAAGCTGTTGATAGCTGCAAACAGTTGTTTGCAATTTTCTCAAAAATCCGTTTTTTTTCTTTTAATTTCATAAATTTATTCTCAACTGAAAGATTGCTGTCAAAATTCCTGTTTGAACATGAGTAAATCAAGAATTTTAACAGACGCCCCCTCCAGCTGGGTGGATCGAGTGTGGCGTAAAAATTCCTCCCAAATTTACAAACTCTGTCGTTCCCGGAGTAGGGATGCTGAACTTGCAAAAGACCTTTTTCAGGAGGTTGCCCTCCGTTTTTGCCGTTCGGCCGGTGTTTTGGATCATGATAAGTCCCTTATTCCGTGGTTTAGGACGGTCGTTCGGAATACCTATATGGACATGTACCGCAAGCGATTGCCGATAGAGGTCTCGAGGCAGATTTCGGACTGTTGTAAGCTCTATGCGGATAACAAGGTGGCCCGCGATGTTTGCGAAATGCGCAGGGCGCAGTTTGTCCGTCATCAGCTGGACCGCCTTATGGTTGGGCTTAACGTTTCCGAAAAGCTTGCCATCGAATATTCGAATATCGGCGGAATCCGTGCGGAGGAGGCATGCCGTTATTGCGGTGTCGACAAGGGAACTTTCTTTAAGCGTAAGGCGTCTGCGTTCAGGAAAATGCGCGAAAGGAAAGACATTTACTTGTCCATGATGAAAAAAATGGATTCTTCAACCCCGAATTTAGATGATCTGCTTACGCGCGCAAGTGAATTTTCGTAATTTTGAGGAGTGAAGTTTTATTTAGTTGTAATAACCCTTTTGCTTGCCGCGCAGGCGTTTGCTGTTGACCACTGGGGAGCGTTTTCGGATCCGTATCCCGTTAACGATGCTGTTGCATTTGGCAGTCACGGTGTGATGCTTGCCACGGAGGGTGGAATTCGCTACCGCGACGAGACCAATGATATCGTCTATCACTCTGACCGCGGGCTAGAAACGTCGAATTTTTATTCCATCGTTTCCTCTTCGCTCGGAACTTTTGCCGTTTCCGAATACGGAATGGTCGTCGCTATGAATGACGGCGGAAATTCCTGGCGCGTCATCAACCGCTCCTATGTGAAAAACAATGTGCGTGCGCTTCCTGGCGTTGCAGAACAGGGCGGACCGATTTTGGTGATCGGCTTTGAGGACCGTCTCGCGTTTTTTGACCTGCCTCGCTCGGTTTCGCTATTGACGGTAGACCGGATTGGCTCCCAGAACCTTTCCATCAACCGTGTCGAGCGTCTTTTGGTGCGAGGGGATTCCCTTTATGTCCAGTTGGCAAATAAGGTCTATGTGCGTTTCATGGACTGGAAAAACCTTTCCAAGGATATGCGACTGAACGATCCTGCCCTATGGACCGAGGTGGCGCCCGGTACGCAGGTGCCTGGGCTTGAACCGCTCGGGGCGCAGACGGTTGAAATTGACGGTACGGTGCTGTACGATACTCTCCTTTATAACGGGGGGGCAAGCAGGGTTCGCTGGAAAATCGAGTCGGATGGGGGATATTACCTTGTCGGTTCCGATCTTGTTGCCTTCTGGCCTCAAGGATCAACGTCTGTCAAGGACCTGTCATCTTACGCCCTTTTCTCCTTGAATGACACCTATGAAATTCATGCCTTGCCGACAGGTAACGTACTTGTGGCATCGATGGATGGAAAGATGGCGTCTGGCAACATGGGTGGATTTAAGCAGTCGGATTATGTCTATGACGCTCACGGTCAGTATACTACGGCCTATTCGTCGCGACTCAAGCTTTTTTCCCACCTGAATGACGGTTATGTCTTTTACCACATCTGGGGTTTTGTCTACCAGCTTTACTCCGATTGGGGAAATCAGCTGGAATACCGTTGGACTCCTGCCGACGGGCAATGCTTTGACAATTTCCTTGAAAACTATCCTATCTCGGCAATGTCCGTTGCCGCTCCGGACCAGTCAGGCTTTTTGACGACCACGGCAAGCAGTAGCGGCTATAGCGTTATTTATGTTACCAAGGACGGCGAAGTCCATTGCGCAAGTCAGGTGGGCAAGAAGAGGATGCCGCAGGCGATTTATGCCAAGGTCGGCGACGACCAAAAATGGTGGGTCTATGTATCTAGCCGTAATGGGATGATGCTTACGGACGATGGTGGACTGGACTTGTTCAAGTTTGTGCGTCCCAAGTCGAATGGCGGTGCTCTTGAAATGGCAAGTGGCGATACGGTAAAGACGTTCCGCGGTGTAACGTCGCCGCCTATAGACCTTGCGTACGATTCGGTTTCGGATAGGCTTTGGTTTGTGACGACGTCTTCGTTGGGTTACCTCGACGAAGATCGCGATACGCTGATTATGCCTTCTTCGACAAAGGGATTGCTCGGTGCCGAATATACGTCGCTCGATGTCGATGTTCACGGAAACTTGTGGGCGGGAACGACGAATCAGGGCGTGTATCGTCTGACAAGGAAGGGACTTTCTCCGGACACGTTGTCTGTCGTGCACTTGACATCCAAGAATGGCTTGCTGAGCGATAACGTGCTGGACTTGTCGATTGATCCGCTGAATGGAACGGCATGGTTTGCACATGAAAAGGGTGTGAGCTTTTACCAGAGAAACGACCTGAAGGATGCCAGCAAGAATATGACCGATTCGGCAACGGTGGAGTTCCGGGCGTACCCGATTCCGTATAGGCCCAAGGTCCATGCCCGCTTTACTATCGACGGTATTGCGGAAAATTCTGTGGTGAGCATTTATAACCGTGGTGGCGCCTTGATCCGGGCTTTCCGAAAAGACGAAGTCCTGGGTGGAAAAGTGGAATGGTACGGTACCGACGGTTCGAACCGGTTGGTGGCTCCGGGAGTCTATTATTACGTTGTCAATAGTGGCTCCAAGGTGAAAAAGGGAAAGTTCATCATCATTCACTGATTTGAATTTATGAGGTAGAAATGAATCGCGTCCTATTCTTTTTAATGCTTGCCGTGACCGCCTGTTTTTGGGGCTGCGCGGGGGAGCGCCAGGGGCTTGTGTGCGACGAAATGGAATACCGCCTGAACACCATGACCTATTCGCCCGACCAGCGCGCCTACGCCGAAGAAGAATTGCGTGTCTGCCGTGAACAGGAAGCCGAGAAAAAGGCGGCGGGCGCTGCGACGCGACAGAGCATCTATGACCGCTTTGCTGCATCGGATTCTACAAAGGAAAAATCCGCTGCGGCCAGTGACTCGAATGAGGTTGCTTCTAAAAATTCGGACGGTAACAAGGACGGCGAAATCTCCGTGTCCGAGGCGCTCAAGGATTCCTCGGGCGAAAAGACGACGAGTATCTATGACCGCTACAAGTCCGTTGAACCTTCGGCGGATAATGCCGCGGCGGAAAATGCTCCAGCCGAAACACCGGATACTTCTGCAGCCGATGTCGGGAACTTCCAGTAGGGCGATTGAGTAGATGGCTAGAATTCAGACTCTTGCCGGTGAATGGTTCGAACCGGATTTGCCGGGGCGCCTCCTGAAAATTGCAAACGATATCCGCGAAGCGGGTGGCCGCGCCTATTTGGTGGGCGGCTGGGTCCGCGACGCCCTTTTGGGCAAGTCCTGCCGCGACTACGATGTTGAAGTCTACGATATGGCGCAAGATGCGCTGGTGCCGATTCTCTCGAAGTACGGTCGCACGAACTTGGTCGGCAAGGCGTTTGGCGTCATTCACCTCGCCATGAAGGGACTTTCTCTCGACTTCTCCTTTCCGCGTACCGAAAGCAAGGTCGGCTACGGGCACCGCGGCTTCGTGGTACATACCGATGAAAAACTCAGCTTTAAGGAGGCTGCCCTCCGCCGCGACTTCACCATCAACGCGATGGGTATGGAACTGCCGGAGCTCACGCTCTGCGATCCTTACGGCGGTATCGACGACTTGAAAACGCATACATTGCGTCATGTGGGCCCCGCCTTTGCCGAAGATTCTCTGCGCATCTTGCGCGGGGTGCAGTTTGCGAGCCGTTTCGGTTGCACGCTTGCTCCTTCGACCGTGGAACTTTGCCGCACGCTTTCGCTCGATGACCTCTCGGTGGAACGCCTGTTCGAGGAATTCAAGAAATGGCTCTTAAAGCCGGGGAAACCCTCTCTTGGCCTTCGCGCATTCCTGGATATCAAACTTGACGAATATTTCCCTGAAATCCGTCCGTTCGAAAGTTCCTGGAATACGCTCGGCGTGGTTCTCGACAATATGGCGGCGTTGCGAGACTCCTGCCTCGCGGAAAATAAGCCCTGCACCCTTTCGGAAGCGCAGACGATGGAATTCGCCTTTGCGGCTCTTCTTGCGGACAGTGCCGAGACGTCGCTCAAGTTCCTTGAACGTATCACGAACGAGGTGCATCTCCTGAAGATTGTACCGCCGCTCCTGAAGGCGTTCCGTGAAATTGCCCCTTCGATTGTGGAAGATGCTCCTGCACTTCGCCGCCTCGCGGTAAAGCTCGGCGGCTTGAAGCTCCTTTGCCTGCTGGTCCAGTGTGCTCCTCGCGAATTCTTCGTGGCCGACCAGGACTTCGCCGAAAAACTTTGGAAGGCTGCCGCTGAATATGATCTGTTGGAAGCCGCTCCGCAACCCTACCTGACGGGCAAGATGCTCATGGACCAGGGCGTGAAACCGGGAAAGCAGATGGGTGAAATCATCAAGAAAAGTTTCGAACTGCAGCTCGACGGCAAAATCAAAAACGCCGAAGACGCCCTCGCCTGGGCGAAAACTGCCCTCTAGTCATTCCTACTGTCATCCTCGACCAAGCGAAGCGCGGGAGGGGATCCAGTGAGGCTTATGACGTTAAAGGGTTATTTCCACCTAAACATTCCGGTGATTCCTGCCGGTACGGCGAACACGATCATCGGAATTTGGATGATTTCAGTGGGCAAGAACGCTAGCATCCTGCGCTTGGCATGCAGCTTCCACGAAGCGATCATCACGAATACAAAGTCCACCAGGATTTTCGGCAGAATGCTGAATACGCACCACTGCCACGGACAATCCAGAAAGAGTACGCACCAGGGGCTGATGAACATCCAGATGTAGTAGGTGTAAATCAGCGTGAGCATCAAAACGTACGCCTTGTTTTCGTAGTTGGTGCCGTTGCTGCTCCAGCGGGCGCGTTGGTTAAAGAGCTGTTTCCAGGTATGCACCGGCGCGGTCTCGATGACGGCGTCCTTGTCCAGGTTATAGCAGACCTTGGTGCCCGGAATTTTCATCATCTTGTGGATGAGCATGTCGTCATCGCCGCTCGAAAGGTTCACCAGGTCGCCGAAACCGCCCACGGCAAAGAACAGTTCCTTCTTGTAGGCGAGGCACGCTGCAGAAGCGACGATCGGATGGCCCCAGCTGAATCCTGCTGCTTCCATGGCGGTATAGCCGAGCGTTTCCATTTTCTGGTACAGGTGCGGCATTGTGCGGCTGCCGTTGTTCTGCTTTGGACCTTGCACAATGCAGATTCCGTCCACAAAGCGGCCCGCCATTGCGGTAATCCAGCTTTTGCGCGGAATGCAGTCGGCATCCATTGTCAAAAGAATGTCGTACTTGGCAATCTTGAAGGCGCTTTCGAGGGCGCGTTTCTTGGGGCTTGCGATAACCGGCAAGTCCTGCGGCAGTGAAAGTATGCGAAACTTCGGGTGCGTCGCTGCAAATTTTTCCAGAATTTCCCTGGTAGAATCGGTGGAACGGTCGTCGACGCAGATTACTTCCCATTCGCCCACATAATCCTGATCGGCGAGGGCTTCCAGGGTGCGCTGCGCGAATTCCTCTTCGTTACGCATCGGCACCACGACCGAAACACTCGGAGTCGCCTTCGGCCCCTTGTAACGGTGCGTGCGGATAACCCCTATGATAAAGAATAGGAACAGGAACACGTACAGTGCGGTGAGACATGCGATGATAATGCCGCCCATATGCCGAAATTTAGTAAATTTAAGTCATGATTCATCCTTCCGCATTTGTTCACCCGCAGGCCAAAGTCCACGAAACCGCCGTTATTGGCCCTTGGTGCCTGGTTGATGCCGGTGCCGAAATTGCCGAAGGAGTCGTTTTGGAATCCCGCGTGCATGTGTACGGCGGGGTGTCCATCGGAAAGAATACGCATGTTTTTGACGGGGCGATCCTCGGCGGCCCTCCGCAGGACTTGAAGTACGCAGGCGAGCTTACCCGTCTTGAAATTGGCGAAAATTGCACCATTCGCGAATACTGCACTCTCAACCGTGGCACGGTGCAGGGGGGCGGATGCACCCATGTGGCAAACAAGGTGCTGGTGATGGCCTACTCGCATATCGCCCATGACTGCGATATCCGAACGGGCGTCGTCATTGCAAATAGCTGCCAGCTCGGCGGGCATGTGCGTATCGGTGAATATGCGACTATCGGCGGCGTAACCGCAATCCAGCAGCGAAATCAGGTGGGCGCCTACGCTTTCGTGGGGGGAACCCATAAGGTCGACCGCGACGTTCCCCCGTGCACCAAGGCATCGGGAAATCCCATCCGCTATGGAGCCCTGAACCTGCACGCCCTCCGCCTTCATCCAGAAGAATTTCCCGAGGAACGCATCCAGGCGCTTTCCCGTGCCTACCGCGAACTTTACCGCAGCGGGCGCCCCGTTGCAGAAGTCATCGAGGAACTTAAAAAAGGCCCGGAACCTCTGTTCCAAGCCTTTTTCGACGAGCATTGGGGCGGCACTCTTGTTCGGCCGTAGGCCGCGCTGTTCCTCGAAGCTCCCCTTACGGTTTACAGCCTATTACTTGTCTAGCGCGAGAGCCTTGAGAATTTCGGGGTACCATTCGTCGGTACTCTTGTCGTAGATGTCGAATCCGACTCCCGTGAATCCCCAGATATGCCATGAATAGTCCAGCTGGTTTGCCGTCTGGACAATGGCCTTGATGTAGAGCGCCCTGTTGGCGTCATCCTGGCCTTCGGCTTCGCACCTGGAAGAGGCCCCGAATTCGCCGATGTTCAGCGGAATGTGGGTGCCGTCCTTACCGGGGAAAACTCTCTTGGCGGTGTTCACGTAGCTTTTGAGGTCGCTCACGATTTTCAAAAGCGCTTCCTGGTCGTTTGCTTTCCAGAGAACTTTCTTTGCGCAGTCAGTATTGTGTCCCTGGTGGCTGTAATTGTACGGTTCGTAGTAGTGGCCGTCAATAATGATGTTGCTGTCCTTGATGTCGGCGAAAGCTTCCATCATTTCGAATTTACCCCAGTTACCCGGATCGATCATGATGGTACGGCCGGGGTTTGTCTTGCGGATAATCTTGATGGCGCTATCCGTCATTTGGGCAAGGACGGCGTCGGATTTGCCTCTGGATTCGTTCAGAATCTCGAAAATGAGCGAGTCGTTGTCGAAATCCTTGAATTCCTCGGCGACATTTTCCCAAATGCCGTAGAAGGCGGCCATGTACTTTTCCGGGTTGTCATAGAGTTCGTTAAAGTGGTGTTGGTTGATAATCACCGGCATTCCCAGGCCGTTTGCAATCTTGATATGGCGTTTCACGCCTTCGACACGTTCGGCCTGCAAGGTGTAGGGCGGCTCGTGGAGGGCGGTCTGGTTCCAGCGAACGGGCATACGGATGGACTGGAAACCGGCATCTTTGGCGATTTGGAACCATTCGTCCTGTATGGAGTTACTCCAGTATCCGTCAAGATAGTCGTAAACCATGTCCGGGTCGAAATTCGACGATGTGATGTTGTATCCTGATTCCCAGGAGTTCCCGAAGTTGATGCCGTGGCCAAGCATCTTGTTTACGGCGATGGCGCGGCTGTAGTTGGGAAGTTCCACAGTTTCGGAAGATTCAATGTCGATGCTTGCCGACGAAAGGGCGGTGCTTTCGGAGGAATCCGGTTCGGGAGCCGTGCTGGACGATTCCTCGTTGCATCCCTGCATAAGGAAGGTGAGCGAAAGGGCAAAAGCGCTGTAAAGTAATTTTTTCATAGAAACAACCCTAATCTATGATGAAGTTCAACAAGTATAAAAGTAAATTTATTTTCCCGTTCTATACCGCTTTTTTCCGCGTTTTTGTTTACTTTGGAAACCATAATTGTATTTCTCGGATGTTTCGGTAAAGCGATAAAAGAGTTATTTTTCGCATTGGGTGCTTTGAAAAATATTTTTTCGGGAACGATATTCCCAAAAAAGATTATATTTTGGCACCGTCTGAATTTGGAGACTCCTTAAGGTATGAAACATATGAGAATCTCGTCTATATTGAAGTGCGCAGTTGGCGTGCTTCTTGCCGTTTCTTTAGCGGATGCGGCCTCGTTTAGCAGCTACCGCGACCGCGATGCCGGACGCTTCGTTCTTAAAGAAGGTAAGCCTTTCCGTCCTGACAAGGACATTGTCACTGTCGTGATGCGTGAAGCTATTCCTCGTGGCGGTGGATACACCTACCAGTATCCGCGTGAAAACCCCGAACCGGTCCTCACGGATAAGTACGCCATGGAAGGTGCCCTTTCTATGGAAATCGAACTTATCGCAAGCGACTATTCCGGTGTGGCTATTTGTATTGCCGGTTCCGTAGACCTGACTCCCTATATGGAAGATGGCGTCCTTGAATTCTGGATCAAGGGTGCGCAGGGTGGCGAAAATGCCCTGTTCGTGCTCGTGGACGACGGTGTGAAGAGCGGTGGCGAATCCCTGCAGGTGAAGCTCCGTTCCAAGAGCCTCGGCGAAATCACCACCGAATGGACCCGTTTCAGTATCCCCCTCAAGCTGTTCGGTACGACGGGTGTCTACTGGGATGCCAAGAATACTCGCGAAGTGATGCTTCCGTTCAACTGGGCAAACTTCAAGGGTTTCCGTCTCGAAGTCCGTAAAGACGAAAACGAGTCCTTCAAGGTCTGGATGGACGATATCGTCATCAAGAAACATGGCAAGGCTTACGAAGGCCCGGCCTATTACCCGTTCCGCAACGAGATTTAAGAGGTTTGTATGCGTAATCTATCTATAGCCGTGCTGCTTTGCTCGTCGTTTTTGATGGCTCAAGATTTCGATGCCGATGACCTGTATTCCGGTGACGAATCTTCGGCGACCGAAGAATCTGTATCCGAACCTGAACCGGCGGTCGAGGATGAATCTTCCGAGGAATCCCCTGTAGAAGAAGCTGCTTCCGAAGAGGAATCTTCTTCCGAAGAATCCGTGGCCGATTCCTATGATTCCGCCCCTGTCGAAGAAACTTCCGTTGCAGAATCCGAAGCCTCTGCTCCGGCCGAAGAACCTAAGTTGGCTGGTGCTGCCACCGAGGCTGCCCCTGCAAAGGAACCTTCGATTGCTCCTATCTATATTCCTAAGGAAATGACCGCAGAACAGCGCGTTGCCGCTATCGAAGCGGATCTCGACACGCTTTCCAACAACATGGAATCCACGCTGCTTGGAAAGGACGATGCTCCTCTCGCCGTTTCCGGTTACATGGCTTTCCGCGTCAAGAATTTCGACTATACCGAAATCGCTCCGGTGTACGGCGATGACAAGGCTCGTACGCTTGTGGACGCAACCCTCAAGATGAACATGGTCCTTATGCCCAACTCCTACATGACGTTGTGGAGCAATATGACCTTCCCGTTCGATCTCACGGGTCTCTATACAAACTATTTGGCTAAGAACCCGAACACGAACCCGAGCTACAACTGGGAACGCGTCCCGTTCGATCATAACTCCGACTACACGCCGGCATCCGTCGAAGAAGAAATGAACTTCGGTGTCGATATCCGTTCCTCCGTGTTCGGCGCCTACGTGACTGCGGGCGGTGTGATTTGGGCAAGCGCTTCTCCCCTTACCATGTGGGAACGTGAAACGATGCCTCGCTTTGCCTGGCAGTATGAAACCTTCGAAGAAGAAAAGACTGTTTCTACCTATTATAAGGAAAAGTCCTTCAAGCCCGTCAAGGAAGGCGGCCGCGCCTTCTGGACAAACCGCTCTTTCGGTGGCGTGTTCATGAACGTGTACAATATGCCGTTCGGCCTTATCGCCCAGGCGATGATTTCTCAGCCCAAGGACATGGATGCCGGTACCCGCGACGGTCTGCGCCTTTACGGTGGCCAGCCCAGCGAACTTGAAATGGACGGTAACTACGATTTCCGTGGCGATGTCTACCACGCAAGACTTGCGAAAACCAAGATTCTTGACGGTATGACGCTCGGTGCGAACTACATGGGCGTGTTCTACGATGACGGTCTCATTGACGAAGACGAATTTGCCGGTTCCTGGACCAAGCTCAAGTTCGAAGGCGAACCGCATTTCGAAAACAACCAAATTGCAACCATGGATATCAAGGGTAACCTCACCCCGAAATTCTACTTGATGGCCGATCTCGGTTTGAGCTGGGACGATTCGACGACCTTCCATAACGTGGGTAACGAAAACAAGCGCGTCTACAACCGCGATTCCGTCTCTACGGGAACCTCCACTCCGGCGTTCGGTATTTATGTCAAGGTGCAGGATAAGCACCTCGACTGGCTCCCGACAACGATCGAAGGTGTCTACTTCTCCGAAAACTTCTTCTCTCCGTACGGCATCACCGATCCGTCGCGCTTCCGCAGCTGGCGTAAGGATGAATTCTACCTAAACGGCGGTGCCATGCGCTATGGTCCTAACATGGCGGGCTTGAACTTCAAGTTCGAACCGGAATTCAACCGTGGCCGCTTGGGCGTTCAGTACGCCCAGCACCGTCAGGTGGCAAAGGGCAAGGACGTGATCCTGTTCAACTACCGCTTGAACGGCCGCAACATGTGGGAAAGCTCCAATTCTTGGACCAAGTATAACGCCCTTTTCTGGGCTGACTCGGGTAACTCGACCGTTTCCAATGGCTACGTGAACCGTGCCGGTGTGCTGACTCCTGCCCGCAAGATGGAACGTCAGCGCGGTGGCCTTTACGGTGGAACCTGGGAACTTTGGGAATCCTTTGTCGCTTATGAAGACGCAAAGCAGATCAAGACCGAAGAAGTTCCTGAACACACCAAGTGGTCTTCTTACCTCTCGATTGACGGTGGTTACGATATCGGTCACTGGTTCGGTACCGACCGCAACCTCATGATGTCCGGCTATGCAGCAATTTCCGGTGTGTCGAAGACTTTTGCTCCGGTCGCCTACAGCGAAGAACAGAGCGACATGTTGCTCTGGAGCTTTTACGGCCTCTTCGAACCCACCTTCGCACTCACTCCGACTCTCCACCTGGTGGGCCAGGTCGGTTTCGAAACCTGGAAATCTGAATACGGCTACACGGTTACAACCGACAACGTCCGCGTCGGTGGCATCGTGGCAAGCGGTGCATACGGCAACCTGATTCCGACGTCGCAGACGACCTACACCAAGGCTCCTCTCGACTACTATCAGACAGCTCTCGGTATCGGTTTCGACTGGGACTTCTCTCCGCGTGCGGGTCTTCACATGCGTTATAAGTGGGCTACCCATACGGATAACTACGTCTCCGAAAACAACTGGAGCGGTCACTTTATCACTGCAGAAACAAAGGTTTGGTTCTAAGGGGTCAATGGTATGAAAAAGATGTATAAGTTATTACTATCTCTCCTTGTTACGGCTACTGCCGCATCCGCTGTATCGGATTACGATATGAACATGCAGCTGAAGGCAAAGCAGGACTCCCTCGAAGCGAAGCGTGGCCTTGAAATTGACGGAAACATCAAGGGCGTGCTCAACAACGTCTATATGTCCTCCGATCAGGAAAAGGCCGAGCTGAACAAGATGCCTAACGCAGAACGTTCCCAGTTCGTGACGGCAGACCTCGGCTTCCATTTCCGCCCCTACGACGCGGTTCGTTTTAACGCGATTCTCCGTTTTGAAGCGGGCATGCAGAACTACTTTGCCAGTTCGGCAAAGAGCATTTCGGTTCCTTGGCTGAATGTCGAAGGTAATATCGGCAGCGCCTTCTACTGGGTGGTCGGTGACTTCCGCGAACAGTACAGCCCCCTTACGCTGTATTCACCGTCGGGTATCGACGAAATCCTTTACGAACCCATGATCTTTACGCGTGGTCGTGAAATGGCAATGAGTAACGCCATGATCGAAGGTAACCAGCGTAACCTTCAGGGTGTAAACCTCCAGCTGCGTAACGACTTTGGCGGTATGGCCGGTGAAGTTCGCCTCGAAGGTATCTTTGCTCGTCTGCGTCGCGTCCAGCTGCTGGACTTCTCCGGCTCAAACGGCAACTTGCTTCCGAATGGCGGAAACTCCGTTGTAAACGATGGTGCCGTCTATCCGGGCTCTTACCAGTCTGCCAACATGGACAAGTGGATGCTGAGCGGCAACTTCGAATACCTGCCGGTGAACAAGAACGTGTTCCTCGGATTCACGGGAATGTACGTCTTTGACGATAGCGCCTCTTTCACCCGCACCATGCGCCCCGAAAACCAGGAAGTGATTGTCGATGGACAGTTGCAGTCCTATGAGGATGGTTCTCTTGGCATGGTGACCAACCCGACGTCCTTCGATTTGGGCGAATACAAGCCGGACTACATCAACCCGCTCGATCTGGATCCGCAGCGTACGACGGTCTTTGCCGGACGCCTCGGTGTCGATGTCGCGGGCCTCATGGCAAACAAGGAACTCACCTTGGATCTCATGGGTGAATATGCGATGTCTAGCGACAAGCTCTACGAATACGAAACAGTGACGACTACTGCCGAAGACGGTTCCGAAATCCAGAACGTCGAAAGAAAGGAAGTCGATAACAACGGCAAGGCTCTCCTGGTGACCTTGAATGCGGGCTACAAGATGCCTGCCGGATTGAACGTCCAGCTTTCTGCAAATTATCTGATGAACGACAGCAACTGGTACAACAACTTGGCCCAGTCGCCGCAGTTCTTTGCTTCGCGCATCTTGAATACCGACAAGGACGGTAACACGATCCGTTACGGCGTGAATTCCCCGTTGTACTCCACTTTCGGAGCCCTCTACTATTTCGATCCGAAGTTCACTCCGGTATCGACCCAGCTTGCTAACACCGATGACCCCACCATTAAGGGCCAGACCCAGAGCTACAATATCGCTCCGATGGTGAAAAACTCCTGGCGTAACTTGGTGTACACCCGCAAGGAACTCGCCCTGATGAGCACTATGCTCGACCCGGCCGTGCAGATGAGCTTGCCGAACGGTCTTGCTACCCCGAACAGAAACGGTGCCAAGGCGGACCTTAAGGTGGGCTTCAACGACTTCGTGGAAGTGGGTGGCCTCTTCACCATGCTCAAGCAGGACAAGAGCGATAACGTTTCCTTTAAGGAAGCCGAATTCATGGAATATGGCGGCGGCCTCAAGTGGAACGTCTTCAAGATGCTCGGCTTTACCCTTCCGCTCGAACTTTCGGGTAGCTACAAGCACTCTGTAAAGACCCAGGAACTGACGGACGAAGCCAAGGCCGTTATGCCGGTTGCCGACAAGGGTGAACTCACCCTCGACTTTATCAACGCCGGTCTTTATGTCCAGTACATGCCGCGCCTCGGCTTGAGTGCAGGACTCCAGATGATCGACATGAAACTGGATGCCCTTTCCTCTGCTAAGTATTCCCCGGGCTATGTGAACCCGCTTTTGAAGGGTAAGCAGATGCAGTGGATGGTCGGCCTCGACTACACCGTGGGCGATGGCGTGTATCTCGCCTTGAACTACGGTTGGATCACTACGGAAAACACCTATAACACCGCTTCGGGTGTCGTTGGCTCCAATATGCCGAACTACGCCGAAATCGCGGTGAACGATGCCGAAGGCAATCCGATGGTGAACGAGGACGGCAGCGCAGTTGTTGTTCCCGAATACAAGCATAAATTCTCCCAGGCTGTTGTTCAAGCAGTCTTGAACGTCAATTTCTAAGGGGGGTGCAAGATGAAATGGTATAACGATATGTTTAAGATGACTTCCAGAATCTCGCTTCTCCTTTGCGGAGCTGTGGCATTTGCAAGCGCTGCGGACTCCACCCTGGTTGAAAAGCAGAAAAACCTTGCAGGAACGCTCGATTCTCTCAATAGTTCTGTGATGGGACTTCGCCTGGGTGGAACAGCCAAGGCAGGCGTCCTTTCTTCCAAGTTGAGTTCCGACCAGCTGCTCGATCAGCAGGATTACCGTGAAAACCAGGCTTACACCGACGTAAACCTGGTGGTTCGCGCCCGTCCGAGCGAAGAAACCGAGGCAAAGGTCGAACTTCGCCTGCATAAGGACTGGCAGGAAGCCTACGAAGAACCGATCAACCCGGTGATTGGTCACTGGTTCAGCTACGATGGCAAGATTCTTGACAAGCACGTCGATTTCAATTTGGGCTATATGCGTGTCGGTTACACTCCGCTCACGATTTATGTTCCCCAGACCGAAATCCTGCAGGAACCGGAAATCTTTGCCGCAAAGCGTAGCGAAGCGCTTGCCCTGCGTTCCCTGGACACATCTTCTAACCGCTTGCTGCAGGGCCTGAACTTCAGGTACAACAGCTTCGAAATGGGTCCCCTTTCCAACTTCTACGTGCAGATGACCGGAGCCCGTATCCGCAACATCGCCAAGAAGAACGACGAAGTGTTCTTTGACTTCGACTGGAGCGACCGCTACATGGCTGGCGCAAATGCCGGTGTCGAAGCTTTCGGCCTTACCTTGGGCGGTAACTACGTGTACACCTTCGACCGCGAAAAGAGCTCTCGTTCTCGCGATGACTCCCACATTCCGGCGATGTATTACGAAGACAACATGGTCTATTCTGGAATCTTGAATTTCGATTCCAAGGATATGGTCATGAATGGCGCCATTCACGCGGGTATCCAGTCTGAATTTGCTGGATCCAAGTGGACCTACACCGAAGATGCTTACTCTCAGGATACGATTGAAACTCTTAGCGTAAAGGGTATGGGCTACGAACGGTTCGACGAGAACGGCTACGTCCTCGACGATACGGGTGCTGTCGCCTACGATACGCTTTTCTACCTCATCAAGTCCAAGAAGACTGAATACAACTGGCACAAGGAAGAAATCGACGAACGCAAGGGAATTGCCTTCAACGTGTCGCCTTACGTGGCCGGTGAAATCGGAAGCATCAAGTTCGACCTCAAGGGTACCTACGTCAGTAACGATAAAGACTTCTGGTCCGAACAGGCTGCCTCCAGCTACTATGTGGGGAATACCACTATCCTGAACGGAGACGCGATTATCACGGGTTCGAACGAAGCCGTCCTGGAACGTTTCCGTTACGGAAGCCTCGAAAACATGTACTTCTCTATCTACAACACCAATGTGCTGCAGCAGCAGAACTTGATGAGCAAGAATGAAGGTACGGCGATTCTTGACCAGGGTAACGCTGAAGCGAAGAGGAAGGATTCCTACTATACCTTCGGCCGCCTGAACAACAACTACAAGCTGGGCCATTTCTACAAGAACGGCTACAAGGCTGTCGCCTACAAGTACATGGAATATCTGGCCGCTGCCGAATTCATTGATCCGTCCGTGAATATGGCGATGCCCATGGGGCTTGCAACCCCCGACCGTAAGGGTTTTTCCGTGAACGCAAATGTCGGCTGGAACGATGCCGTGACCCTGAACCTCCGCTTTTCCAAGTTCCTCCAGGAATCCAACGATGACGAATTCACGACCATTGGCGCAGGCCTTGGCTTTAACGCCGCTCCGCTCCTTGGCCTTGACCGTCGCCTGATTGTTCAGGGTTCTTACGAGGCTGGTGATGAAAGTGCCGGTGCAAAGCGCAAGACGTCGCGCGTTGTGGGTGGCCTCACGGCCGATGTCTGGGGTCCGTTCGCAGTTCTTGGTGGCGTGCAGATGCTCAAGAAGGAATTTGGCGATAACGGCCTTGCCCTGAACGAAACTGCAACGGTTATTGTGAAGGATGCTAGCGAAATGCTTGCCATGGGTGGCCTCCAGATTAAGCTTGGCGCAGGTGCCACGCTCGACCTGCAGGGTGGTCTCTTGACGAACAAGGTCAACTACTCGGCTAGCGTTGTAAGCGAAGAAAATCCCGAAGTTTCGACCATGGTTGGTTCTGAATTGAGCTTGAACAAATTGTTGCTCATGGGCAACGTTACGGTTTTGTTCTAGGAGATGGATATGAAAACGAAATTTAAACTTGGTTTGGGTTTGGCCATGGCATTGGTGTTAGGCGCATGCTCTGCGGACAGCATCGATGCTCCCATTTCCGAAAACTGGCCCGATGACTTTTCCTTGACGGAATACTCCAAGGCGAATCCCGATCTGGCGAAGTACCAGATCATCGCGGTCATTGCCGATTCTAACGAAGCCTATATGCAGGTCATTCGTGAAAAGATGATTGATTCCCTGCTGAAAGCCTCGGCAGAAAAGAAGGCCCCGGAACCCTTGACGGCATCGGATTCCAATAATGTGAAGATCAAGGCGAACAAGTACACGATTTCGATGAACGACAGTTCCGAAGTCGCTGTGTTCTTCGATGACGAAACCTCCGTCAAGACGCTCTTTACGCAGTATGCGGGGCTTTCCGAAGACCAGTGGCCGGGCCTTTCGGCATTCCGTAACGGTATGACCGACGAAGAAGGTAACATCAATATCGATGGCCAGCGTGCTGTGGAATATCGCACCGCCTTCAAGAATTACCACCGTTTCGGCTTTACGGCTACCCAGGACCTCGCTTTCATCAAGACGATCAAGATTGATTCGAGTCTTATCGAAAAGCAGTTCCTGTATGCCGGCCGCTACGAAGGTCGCCCTTACCGTATGTGCCGCGACACCGACTTCAAGAATCCCGCCGCCAAGACGAAGAAACTTGATGTAACGGTTGTGCCCGACTCGACAAAGAATAAGTGGACCTACACGTTCAAGGATACGGTGCTCCTTATCGAACCCGAAGAATCGGCTTGGAAGTTCTTGCTTTCGAATGGCGATACTTGCGTGTCCCAGATGACGTGTGGTAAAAAGATCGAAGAAGATCCTACCTTGAGCGTTACGGATACCATCAAGCCGCCTCCGACCGAAAAGATTGATTCCATCAAGGTGGATTCCACCCTTGTTCCCGGAAAAAAGACGATTATTGCGCCTCTCAGCCCGAACGCTGTGGCTCCTGCCGCAAACAAGGACCGCGTGTGGGATTTCTCGGCCGACCTGTATTGCAGGAACGAAGCTGATTGGGAAATTTATTTGATTGAAAATCCGCAGTGAGGTTTACCGTTATGAAAAAGATGTTTTTGCTTGCCATTGCAGCCCTCGTTGCCTGCGCCGTTGCCGCCCCATTCAGGGTGGTGGGTTACTTCCCTTACTGGGCACAGTATAGCCAGTTCTACCCGAAGGATGTCCGTTACCAGTTCGTGACGCATATCCATTATTCTTCTTTGGCTCCTGCCGAAGATGGCTCGATTGCGTTTGCCGACGAAAACGACGCTCCTCAGTTCGAAGAACTCGCAAAGAGTGCCGCCGAAAACAATGTTTCGCTGATTGCCTCGTTGGGTGGCTTTGAGGTGGAAGGAAACCTGAAGGCTATCGCCGAAGACGATTCCAAGCTTTCGACCTTCTGCGATGCCGCCTCTGAATGGGTCGAAAAGTACAACCTCGCCGGTGTCGAACTCGACTGGCAGAACGCCACCGCCGAAGATGCCGAAGCGATCGGCAAGATCGTGGGCGCCCTCAAGTCCAAGCTTTCTTCCAAGGAAGTTTCGGTACTCGCCTATGGCAATACTATGGATGCCTATTCCGACGCCTTGAACCAGGCGGACTATGTGGTGGTCATGGTGGGTGACCAGATGAGTGAATCTGAATCTTCGGTGAAGCCGAACCTGTCCAAGCAGGATATTGAAGGTGCCGTTGACGGCCTTACCGGCAAGGGTGTCTCCAAGGACAAGATTATTCCGGTCGTTCCCCTTTACGGTAAGTCCTTTGCCGGTGCCTCTGGCCTAGGTTCTTCTCACCAGGGAATCGGTAGCGGAAACGAAGGATTCCTGTCGTACAAGGAACTCATGAAAAAGTTCGAAGCCCCTGACTACAAGGTTTCCTTTGACGAATCTTCTGCATCCGAAGTGGCGGTAAGCGATGCTGAAACGATCGTGTTCACCGGGATTCCCTCGATGAAGGCGATTTGTGGCATGGTAAAGGACGATGGCATGGCGGGAGTCGCCGTTTACGACTTGAGCCAGGACCACAACGAAAACATCGTTTCGCTGATGGTGACGATCGGCTTGCAGCTCCGTCCGGACGTGGATTACTCCGTAAAAAAGAAGAAATAGTGTAAAATATCACATACATTCGTGAATTTACATTATTAACCCTTCTTTTTTAAAAAAAAGAATATATATTTTAACCCAAACCCGTTTTCCAATGTTGGAAAACAAAAGAGAGAGATACTATGAAAAAGAAAATCTTTGCAACAGCAATCGCGTCCGTTGCTTCCCTCGCAATGGCACAGACTGTCAATACGTCGCTCTGGTTCGACGGTTCTGACCAGCAGGTCGCCACTGGTGGTGACTGCGTTTACGATTACACCGAATGCCCCAACACCACGATGGGTTACTGGTACGACTACGATGACCGTAAGAACGACCATGGTGGTTCCTATGCCATGTATCCGTACGACACCACGGGCTACTATGGCTCCATGATCGCTCCGGAAATCGAAAACCTCGGTTACGTTGTGATCCAGTTCCACCTGGAAGACCCGACCACGACCGGTCAGACTGCTGAATATCCGTACAACTTCGTCGGTTTCGGCTTCAATGTTGTGAACGGCGCCAAGGATCCTCTGGACCTCACCGCTGCCGGTGGTATTTGCGCAACCTATACCTCTGACATCAACGTTACCCTCGAAATTGCAGAAGCTACCTCTGGTGACGCATCCTGCTCTGTGACCCTCAAGGCTTCTCCGACTCCGACGACTGTTAGCTCCAAGATTGCTGACTTCAAGCAGCCGAGCTGGGTTGACGCTAAAAACAAGCTTGGTTCCTGTGCTGAAGCCTTCGCTGCCGCTCAGTCTGTGAAGTTCAAGCTCGACGGTGGTGCTTCCGCTGCTGACGGTAAGCTCCGTGTGTTCGAAGTTGGTCCTGATGGTACCTGTAAGGGTGGCAAGTCCGTTGCTGCTACCGAACCGGCTTCCTTCGGTTGCAAGGCTGACGGTGATGGTCATGCTGCTTGCAGCGATGCTCCGATCAGCATCAAGGCTGCTGCCGCTGCCGGTAGTGTCAAGGCTACGCTCTCTGGCCGTACCCTTTCGTTCAATGGCATCAACGATGGCTTGTTCGAAATCGTGAGCCTCCAGGGCCAGGTTGTGAAGAGCGGCAAGGTCGCTTCTTCCATCAGCCTCTCCAGCCTCGATGCAGGTGTCTACATGGTCCGTGTGTCCGGCAAGTCCGTCCACATGAGCCAGAAGATTCTCGTGAAGTAATCTTCCTCACAGATTTCTCAAAAAAAGGGGCTCCGATTAGACGGAATCCCTTTTTTTTATATATATTAGAAAAAAATTTTCAACCCCAATAAAGAGGCTTTATGCGCTTTCAACATTTCCTGTTGGCCATGCCGCTGGCTTTTGGCCTGTTCGCTTGCGGAAGTGACGATTCTTCTTCCGCAGCTTCGGATGAACCGGTAGACCTGTCTTCGGCGTCCGATGTTCCGCCCAATCCCGATGTTCCGGGCGTATCTTCTGCTTCGGAAGGTGGCGATCCGAACCCCAATCCGGACCTCAATTCTTCTGCTTCGGGTGGTACTCCTTCGGCAGTGTCCTTGGCTCCTACTGCCAATATGGCTAGTGCAAAGGCTTTGTATGCAACGTGGAAATCCCGCTGGATTATCACCTTGCAAGAAGAAAAGGCCGGTGGTTCTACCCTGAACTACGCCATGTACGAAGATGACCTTGCCAAGAGTTCTCTTACAACAACGATGGGTTCCCAGGCGACTACGAACCCTGCGCGTGTGATCTGGGATGGCGGAAACAAGAACCAGTGCGCGCTTGAAGGGTTGACGACCTGGAAGGGCGGTCCCATTACGGCTGCGCTTACGAACAAGATTGGCTGTTCCGTGTCCGAAGGTATTGGCTACGGTATGCTTATTGCCTATTTCCATGACGACCAGGAACTGTACAACCAGCTGTGGGCCTACAACATTATCGCCCGTGGCTACAACATCAGTAAACTGATGCCGTGGGAACTCCTGTCGTTCAGCTCTACGGTTTCGACGGCTGCGGCCCTCGATGCCGACCTTGACGTGGCCGCATCTCTGATTCTGGCCTACAGAAAGTGGGGCGACGCGCATTACCTGGAAGATGCCAAGGTCTTGTTGACGGCTATCAAGAACAAGGGCATTAACCCTGCTAACAACTTGATCCGTCCGGGTGATACCTGGGCGAACAAGGATGTCTATAACTTGAGCTATTTCTCTCCGGCAGCGCTCCGTATGTTTGCGGAAGTGCAACCTGAAGGTGGCTGGGCTGACATCCTCAATGCAAATTACCTCTATATGAAAAACATCCAGGCTGCTGGAGCTGTTCCCCTCTTCCCGGACTGGTCGAATGCGGCTGGTGAACCGGTTGATCCCAGGAATGGTTCTGCTGCAAATACCTACATGCTGTTTGACAAGGAATCGGTCCGTGTGCCGTGGCGTATTGCGTGGGACTACTACTGGAACCAGAGCCCCGAGTCTAGCGAGATTCTGACCAAGATGGCCGACTTCATTTCGACTGCTACTTCGAACACTCCGGCTTCCTTGCCGAAAACGTCTTACAACTATAGCACGGGTGCCCTTTCGGAAAGCCAGACGGCTGGCGAACACTACATTGGTGCGTACTGCCTGATGGGCCTTGGTGTAAATCCGACATGGTACAACGCCTGCTTTGACTACTTCACGGCGTCCGTCAATGCGTACCAGGCCGTGGGCTATACGGGTACCTACTTCAAGGAAATCCTGACGCTCATGTACAGCACCTTGATGAATGGCGGTTTTGTTAAAATTTAGTAGCTTTTTCGGGGCATATCGCCCCGTCTAAGTGTGAATTTCTTCACAGGCCTTTGAAAAAAGGCCTTTTTGTCTACCTATGTAAACAAAGAATTTCGGAAAAAATGGTGTGAATTGGGGTTACTAATATTATCTTTGTAATCGGGTGTGGATTGCAAAAACGAGAGAGAGTAATATGAAGAAATTTCTATCGATAGCAATGCTTGCTTGTGCTGTGTCGTTTGCTCAGGCAGCGGTCGACGCAAAACCTCAGCGACTGGGACCGGTTTCGGTTTATGGTACGTTGGGGGCAAGCGGCAAACAAATTGTAAGCCTGAAAACTGGCCAGCAGGTGATGCTGCGTGGTATGAGCCTTTTCTGGTCCGATGCCACGGGTACGCCGTACTACAATTCCGAAGTGATTAGCTGGGCTGCCGATAGGCTCGGTATCGACGTTTTCCGCTTTGCAATGGGTATCCATTGCTATAACAGTAACGGTGGCGGATGTCAGGATGGTACCGAAAATGCGATTAACGCGTCGAACTCCTATTTTGGCAACCCGACCGGTAAGGAAGCGCAGCTTGACAACATGGTCAAGGCCGCTATCGCCAACGATATCTACATCATTGTGGACTGGCACAGCCATAACGCCGAAAACGAAACGGAAAAGGCGAAGGATTTCTTTGGCCGCATGGCGGCGAAGTACAAGGATGTCCCGAACATTATTTGGGAAGTCTATAACGAACCGGTAGGTACCGGAGCTGACCAAATCGCAAGCTATGCTAATACCGTGATTTCTGCCATTAGAAACAGCGGCTCGGAAAACTTGGCGCTGGTCGGTACGCCCAACTGGTCGCAGATGGGCAGCGGTAGCTGTGGCAAGGTGAACCTGAAAAACGTTGGTTATGTTTTCCACTTCTATGCGGCATCGCATCCGCTGTCTCAGTTCAAGAGCAATATTGAAAGCTGCAGCGGTCCTGTCTTTATTACGGAATGGGGTACCACCGAAGCAAGCGGTGCGGGGTCTGTCAGTTCTGGCAACACGAACGAATGGACTAGCTACATGGATTCCAAGAACATCCCGAACTGCAACTGGTCCTTGCGCCACGAAACGGTTGGTGGAAAGAACGAAGCTTCTGCCATGTTCTCCGGTTCCACGGTGCTTAACTCCAAGTCTGCCCTGGATGCTGCCTCTTATACGACTTCTGGAAGCCTCGTGAAGGCTTACTTGACAAAGCACAAGAACGACAGAAATTGGGCTGAATTGCTGGTTGCGGGTAAGAATACAGGCTCCTGCGCCTTTAAGGCCGTGACGGCAAGCGAATTGGATGGCTCGGTCACGGGCAAGGTTAGCTCTTCTTGTACCTATACTTCTAGCGATCCGACGGTTGCAACAATCGAAGCGGGTACCGTTAATATCAAGGGTCCGGGTTACGCCGTGATGACGGGTAACGACAATTCCCAGTCGGTTGTTGTGATTACCGCTGTTCCGAGCCAGACCTTTGGACAGACGGACGTCGTTTGTCGCATTGGCGGTGGCGGAAGTTGCTCGAACTATTCGGGACAGGCTGCTTCTACCAAGCTGGAATACCTGATGAAGGTGTCTAGGAAGACGATCGAAGGTGCCGAAATTACTTACGAATCTGACAATCCGGATGTTGTTTCCGTGGCAAAGGCCACTTGCTCCAGCAACGAATGCTATGGCGACAACAAGAATCAGCAGGTTTGGATTGCAACCTTCAAGTCCCTGGGTACGGCCCATATTCATGCAACGGCAAAGGCTATTGCTGGTTTCCGCGCTATCGATACGACGCTTACCTTCTCGCTTAAGAAAGCTGAACAGGGGCTTGATCCGAAATACTTTGGGAATAAGACTGTCGAGAAGAATTCTACAACGCAGATGTTTACGCTTAAGGCTCGTGGTGGTGCAGTTCCCACTTACACTATTCTCCCTGAGGGCTATGCCACCCAGCAGGATGACAAACTTGTTGCTGGTGACAAGGATGCGACTATCATTATCAAGGGTGAAGTTCCCGAAACGGAACAGTATGAAGCCTTTGTTGGTTACATTACTGTGACCATTGGGGCTGGCAATGCTGAAACGGAAGCCCAGGCGAAGAAGGCATTTGGTCTTGATGGTACTGACTATATCGTTCCGCAGACCCGCAAGAACCTTGCTACGAACGCCTATATGCGTGGTAACCAGCTTGTGGTGGATGTGAAACGTTCCGGGTTCGTGAACATTCAGGTGCTTGATGTGGCCGGTCGCAATATTGCCCGTAACGCATCTCGCTATATGTCTGCCGGTACGAATACGGTTGACTTCTCCAATGTGCCGAAGGGCCTTTACATTGTAACGGTTAAGAGTTCTTCGGCGATGAAGACCATTCGTTGGGGGAATAAGTAATGAAACGCTTGATTTTTGCAGGCCTTTTGGCCGCCTCGACAATTTCTATGGCTGCGGTAAAGTTCCCTTATCCGCAGGCACAAACTTATCCGTATGCCAAGAACATTGTAGAATACGTGAATTGTGCTGGGCAGAATGCTTCTACGGAATTGTTGAAACATTTTGAAACGTACATGAAAGATTTCTACGAAGAAAGTGGAGATCAGGCCCGTATCAAGTTCGATACCAGAAGCGTGACCGTGTCCGAAGGTATCGGCTATGGCATGATTCTTTGCGTGTACTTCAGTAGCAATACCAAGAGCTACCAGAGCCAGTTCGATAAGCTTTGGAAGTATTACCAGTCCCATTCGCGTAATGGCATCATGGACTGGAAAATCAGTGGCTTTGGTGGCGCTGAGGGTACTGGTGGTGCAACCGATGCCGAAGAAGATGTGGCCTTTGCCTTGGCTATGGCCTACCATCAGTTTGGTGACACTAAGTACAAGACGGCTGCTGCGACTCTGATTGCGAATATGCGTCAGCAGGAATTCGCGAGCGATGGTCGCCATAAGGTGGGTAACCAGTGGGATCCGTATCTGAACCCGAGTTACGTGAGCCCAGCTGCCTATGAAATCTTCAAGGAGCTTGACGATGCTAGCTTCTGGAGCAAGGCTATTTCGACCAACTACAATATCCTCCTTGGAAACCGTAACTCTAGCACGGGTATTCCTTCGGGATGGGCTAACATGAGTTCGCCTTATGGTCCGATTACGGGTAACAACGGCTACAACTTTGCTGGTTACGACTATGATGCCGTGCGTGCACCGTGGCGCTGGGCCTGGAGCTATGCCTGGTATGGACACTCCCAGGCGAAGGACCTGTCCGAAAAGCTTGCAAGCTGGGTGAACACTAAGCCCTTTGGCCAGCTTTACATCAACATGAAGACGGATGGAACTGCGAATATGCAGGGAGAACCCTGTAAATCTAACGGTTGTAAGGCCAATGGTTCTTCCATCGGTTCTCTGAGTTCCGTGCTGATTATTGATGAAAAGTACAGTGACAAGCTTCGTACGAACTACAGTGCGTTGATGTCGCAGCAGCCGGGATATTTCCACTCCAGCCTGCGTCTGTTGACCGGTCTTTTGATGTCGGGAAACATGGTGAATTTTGCCGACCCCAAGCTACAGCCTTCTACTCCGCAGGAAATTGTGATTCCGGATTCGTGCAATGCGGTTATTGAATATCACAAGAATTCGGGTGCCTATGGCTGGAATTCCATTACGGCAGAACTTGAAAACGAATCTCAGTCGGGTGTTCACATCGGCAAGGTGATTCCGCAGGGCGACCACCGCGAAATAAGCCGCAACATTAGCGGGCTTACTCCGGGGGCAACCTACAAGCTTTCGTTCAAGGCGATTCAGACGCATCCGACGGCTACAACGGCGAATACGCTCTTGTGGCTCACGTACGGACTTTATGCCGACGCTCTTGACGATACCAAGAAGTATTGCGGTGCCGCGAAAAAGCTGAGCTATACCGATGAACTCACCATCGAATGTGAATTCACCGCGAACAGCGCCGAATTGATCTATTACCTGTCCTTGAACCTGATGGACAATCCGCAGGTTGATATTTCTGGCCTGTCGCTGAAGGGCCCCGACGGTAAAGACCTGATTGAAGAACAGGCACAGGGACTGGTGAGCGTTTCTGCTCCGGCAGGCAAGCTGAGCGTGAACGTTGAAGGTCGTTTCTTGCAGATTCAGCTCCCGAATGCGGATCTTGCCCGTGTGACCGTGATGGACATGCAGGGTAGGGTTGTCTCTAACTTCAGCATGAAGAATGCTGAACAGGTTCCGCTGAACCTGCGCCAGGGCAACTACATGCTCCGCGTGAAGCAGGGGGCAAGCAACTGGGTGCGCACCATTCGCATCGCTGAATAAAAACTAAAGTCTCTCGTTTAAGGAAGCCCCCGACCAAGGTCGGGGGCTTTCTCAATGCGAAATACGTTGAATGATTTATTCGGTTGTCGTACTTACTTTTTGTTCAACATGTTGCCCGAAACAGGCACGTATTTACGGGTTCCGTCTGCTTTTACGATAATGGCGATTCCTTCGAGGTATTGTATCCAGCGGCAGTCGGTGCAATTTTCGGTCGTTATAGCGTGTTTACGCAACACCTTGGTTTCTTTGTTGGTACAGTAAGCGATGAAAGGCCCGAGAAACATGTCGTGGCTGATAAAGATGTTGACGCGGTTCTCGGTGGACATCCTCGGGAGAATGGCCTGAGTAATAATTTGAACACCGGTCTTTTCCAAATCGTTGAACGCTTCGGTGTATTTTCCGTCGTATGCCCATTCCGAATACATATAGGCTTCGTCGATGTAGCCTGCTTCGGTCATGAGTGCCTTGAACTTTTCTTCGTCAGCAACGAAGGTGCTTGCGACAAGTTCCGGGAGAACAACCGGTTCGGGAAATTCCTGACCGCGGCCTTCCGAAATGTATTGGGCGGTTGCGCGGGTGCGGACAAAGTTGGTGGAACCGTAGGCGAAATCTTCATCGGAGACGAGGTAGGTACCGAGCGTCTTTGACTGTTCAATTCCTTTTTCGGTCAGCTGCGATTCGACGCCGGTGCTCTTTTCGCGCTGGGCATGGCGAATGACGAATGCTACCCTGTCGGTGGGGTCGAGGTTCTTGTATACGGTCGGCAGATCCTGGAAATCGGCCGTGGCGGAATTTGCGGTGTAGATGCGTTCCTCGGCAATTTCTTCTTCGGTGGGTTCACGAAGGAACTTGGAGGTGCTGCTAGCCGGGGCGTCGGCTATGGAAGAACTGGATTCCACGATGCCCGGGTCGGCTTGTTCGGCAGAACTGGACTGATCGACCGGCGTGGTTTCCGAAGACGTCTCTACGGAGCTTTCGCTGGAAAGCGGCGGATTGTCGGGGGTGTTCGTAGAATCGGATACCGTTGCCGACGAACCGGGAACAGGTTCTACGTTTTCGGAATTGGGGGAAGAACTGCTGTCGTTGCCACAGGCGAAAAATACAGAGATAGATGCTGCGGTGATGTAGGGCAGTATTCGGTTCTTGGAAAATTTCATATAGAGAGTGCTCCGGATACAGAAATTATATTAGTCGTTAATATAATAAATTGAAAACGAATATTTGAAAGGTTTATTTTATTTAGCATATTGACGTAGAATAGAAATGGAGGATGGCAATTTGGTATATTTTGGGGTATGGAAAATGATTCTTTGAATGTGAATGACTCCGCTGCTCTCGCCTCGAACGTCATGGCGAGCGGAGCGAAGCAATCTCTAGATGCTGATTCCAGCGTTATCTCTGCACCGGAAATTGAGTTGCCGTCGCCCGAGCAACTTGGAATTTCGATTGTCTCCGGGCCGGAGGGCGGAATGCCTGCGGTTACGGTAGGCGATACGTTTGATTTTCCTGTAACGGTCAGCTGGAGTGTTCAGGGAAGTGCGCTTTTGGTGGTGCCGACGGGTTCTGCGAATGCGAAGGGACTTACGCAAGTGGGAATGTCGCAGGAATCGGCGCGTTCCGTAAAGGACGGCAAGGAAATCGCCTCGATTACTTTCACCTACAAGATTGTGGCCGAAGATACGGGGGCGCTGAATGTGCCTGCAATGCGTTTTGAAATTCCGACCCAGGTGGGGCGCCCGCTAGACTTGCGTAGCGAAAGCGTCGCGGTGCGTGTAAACGAGCCGTTCAATCCGCTTCCGATTGCGGTGGGGCTTGTGGTTGCCGTATGTGTACTTTTGGCGGGACTGTGGCGTGCAAAGCGCCGAGCCTCGACACGGGCTGCAGTGGCGGCAAGAAATGTCGCTCAAGAGGCGCTGCGCGAAAAGATGCTGGTGCTCAAGCAGCGAGTGAATTCTGCCGACAGCCGCGAATGGCTCCTGGAACTCGAAAGCATTTGCAAGGAATATGTCGCCGGCAAGGTCCCTGAGCCTGTCGAAGGGCCTGCCGCAAAGAAAGTATCCGCCGCCTCCGCGGTCAATTTGGACGCTATGGTAAAAGAGGGTAAACTCGAAGGCTGGGAGGCTCTTGTCGAGGAATTCGCCCATGCCCGCTACGGCGGCGGAAAACGCGATGGCTTCGAAAACAAGGAAACCTGGAAAGCGGCTATGAGTCTGATGGGTCTATCCGAAGACGAATAGAACCTGGGGACCTGAGGAAGTTTGTTCAGAAAATGGATGTTGACGGGTTATTCCTTTTTTATTATGTTATCAAAAAATAGGAGACCTATTATGAGAACAAAACTTCTTGCCACCGCCATTGCCATGTCCTTTGCCATGGTTGCTTGCGAAAGTTCAACGTCTGCCAGTTCCGATACCCTCGTGTCAAGTGCGGGCGAAACAACCCTTAGCTCTAGCGCGGGGACTCTTAGCTCGGCTGGTGAAGCCGATAACGGCTTGAGTTCGAGTTCTTCTAAAGTCCGTAACTTTGACGATGATCCGCCGGTGGGTTCTAGCGAAAGTAACTCCGGAGAAAAGGATGTTAATTCCAGTGCGAGCACTCCGGTTGAAAGTGCGGTACTTACCTCGGAACAGATGATGATGCTTAAGGCCCTTGAAGAAAAACTGGGCGAAGCGGATCCTAGCTTCGAAATAGAGAAAAATTGCCAGACAGGTGCTGTCAAGACGGTTCCCATATTGGAACAGGAAGTCACGTTTACCTGCATGTTCGAGGACTGGATTCCCACTGAAGGGCTCGACAAGGTATATGCGCTGATTCCGGATGAAATTTTGCAACCGGAACTTGATAAACTTGGAATCATTCGCGACGAGTTGATGGTCTTTATCGATTTGCTGTCGAAACTGGATCCTTCCAAGAATTCCCTTGACGTTTTGTGCGAAGGCGAACCGGATGGCGATTACTGGGAACTTGCGGGAACGGGCATCTTCAACGGGCTTGAAACCTCTATCAGAGGAAATCTTACCTTTGATGGAAGTGGTTTCACCATGAACAGAAGAATGTCGGTGGAAATAGGGAGCGTGTCTGGATGTAACACAATGCTTGCTTTGGCCGAAGAAGATGAAGAATTTGATGATGATGCCGATATTTATGGGACTATTGTCCGTTCTAAATACCGGTGCGACGGTGGTGCGCTTGTGTATGAGGAACAGACTCGCAGGGAAAACGTGACACAAACTGATCGTGCGGAAGTTTATGCCGATATGATTGGTAAGTGCAAGGCCTATCTTGCCGGTGAAATTACCTTCGAAGAAATGATGTCTGAATAAAGGTATGGATATCGTCCGCGTTACAAAAGAATGTGAAAGGGCGGGTGCCTATTACGTGCGCATCGCCGCAATGATGCGCAAATACCAGATTCCGCTTGAAGCTGAAGTCGATGCGCATGATGGCGAAAACTGCCATTACATTTTGGCGTTGGACGATATTTACCCGGTTGCCACGTGCCGTTGGTTCGAGGTGGGCGATGCCGCCGAAGGTGTTGCCGAAATCGGGCGCGTCGTAGTGCTACCGGAATACCGCGGAAAGCATCTAGGCCAGGCTGTCGTTGCCGAAGCTGAAAAGTGGATGCGCGAGGCAGGAATCAGGAAGGCTTGCATCTCTAGCCGCATGGGCCTTGAAGGCTTCTACGAAAAAATGGGCTACCGTTTAAATGCAAACGGTAAGGCCCATCATGACACGTTTGAGTGCGTGTATATGGAAAAGGTTCTACCAAAAACAGGCGTATAGAATGGTAATGATTACCATAATGCACAATGCGCCGTAGTTGAAGAACTTGTCTGTACGGAAAGCAGTTAGGTCGATTCCCATGGATTTGATATCTTCGACCTTGTCTTTTGCGTTTGATCTCAGATAAATCGATAATACGAGAAGCATGGTTGCAAAGAAGAATATCGCCTCGAATCCATAATTGACGCAGACTTCAGAGAACATGGATACGCAGCCCGTTATGTAGCAGACCAAAGAAGCTGCAAGGAGAATCCTGCTCCATTTCATCTGTGCCCTTATTTGAGATTCTGTTTGCGGAGTGGCTGCCCGGGTGTTCTTGTCGGTGAGCGAAATGTTGATGAACAGAACCGAGAGGCTCATGAACACGTAACCCATACGCAGTAGGAATGGTACTTCGGGCAAGGTGAACTTGAATAGGGTCGATAACACGAATGTGGCGATAGCCGTCACCACGGCGGCGCGCCCCGAAGCGCGTTTCCACAAGAGTCCCAGGCTGAAAATGACTACGATCCCGGGGTATACAAATCCACAGTATTCTTGTATCACTAAAAATGCCTGGTCGGCGCTGCCTACAATCGGGTAAACCGCTACCAAGGCAGTAATCATTGCGCAAACCGAGGTTAGACGGCCGATGTGTACCAGCTTTTTCTCGCTTGCGTTCTTGTTGATGTACTGCCTGTAAATGTCCATCGTAAAGATGGTGGAAGTCGAGTTGATCATGGAGGCCAGCGACGAAATGACCGCCGCTGAAAGTGCTGCGAAGGAAAGTCCTTTAATGACGATGGGGGTAAAGTTCCGGATCAGGAACGGATAGGCGTCGTCGGAACGCGTAATGGATCCTACGAGAGTTGTACGCAGGGCTTCGCATTCGGGGGCGTTCATGACGTAATAGGCGCAAACGCCTGGGATACATACGATGAACGGAATGAGGATTTTCAGAAACGCGGCGAGAATCAGGCCTTTCTTGGCTTCGGATATGGACTTGGCGGCAAGCCCCTTTTGGATGATGAACTGGTTGAATCCCCAGTAGCCTAGGTTTGTGAGCCAGAGTCCCCCTACAATCACGACGATGCCCGGAATGTCAAAATAGGGATCGTTTAAAATAGACGGAAAGGCTTCTGGATTGCGCGATACGACAAGGTTGAAATGTCTGTCCGCGACGTCTTGCGCAAGGTAGTCCTTGATATGTCCAAGCGCCGAAAGTGCTCCGTCGACACCCGGAATGTTTTCGGCGATCACCGTAAGCGCGGCGAAGGCGGTAACGAGACCTCCGCCAATGAGGAAGAATACCTGCATGACGTCCGTCCACGCTACGGATATGAGGCCCCCATAAATAGAGTAGATGCCCGCAATCAAGAACAGGAAAAGAACGATTCCGAGTAGGGTATAGTCTACGTTCATTCCAAGGATGGTGCCTTCGATGCCGGGAAGCCCCAATATTTGCTTGGTTGCCAGTGCGCCAAGCCATGCAACGGAGGTCATCTGGATAAAGACGTAAAGAAATAGCCAAAAGATAGAGAAGGCGAGGCCGGTGCCCTTGTTGTAGCGGTTTCGCAGGAATTGCGGGATGGTAAAGACTTTGTCTTGAATCATGAGCGGCAAAATGAACTTGGCCAATACGACTAGCGTGACGGCTGCCATCAATTCGTAAGCGGCCATTGCGATTCCAGACTTGTATGCGGTTCCTGACATGCCGATAAACTGCTCGGCGGAAATGTTTGCCGCAATGAGAGATGCGCCTACGGCCCACCATGTAAGCGATCCGCCAGCCAAGAAGTAGTCTTTGGAAGTCTCTTTTTTACCGCGCGAAAGAATAATGCCCATGGCAACAAGGATGACGATATAGAGTGCAAAAACTCCATAATCCCAGCATGTAAAACCGTTGTTGGCGAGTGCTCCCCAGATGCTTTGTTTTTCCATATTATTAGTGTCCGTTATTTTCTCTTTCTTAAAAAGAAATCTAATAAAAAAAACACTAAAAAGGAATTTCGGACTTTATTTTGCAAAAAAAACGTTGATCGCTAGTGGATATCCATTTTCGAGAAAAGATTCAACACGGCAACGCCTGAAATAATCAGGACGAGCCCGATAATGGCTCCCAAATCCGGCATCTGCTTGAAAAAGAAGATGCCGCTTATTGTAATGAGCGCGATGCCGAGTGCCGACCAGGTGGCGTACGCGATGCCGATGGGGATGGTTCGCAGGCATAGGCTCAATAGGTAGAGCGATGCAACGTAGCACACGAGCGAGGCGATGGACGGGACGAGCTTGGTGAACTGCTCCGACATCTTGAGGAATGTAGTGCCGGCAGCTTCTGCGACAATGGCGAGTAACAGGAATAGATAATTGAGCATGGGAATAATATACAAAATTAATTTGTATATTATGAAAACCATCGTTGCGAGGCTCAAGGTCCCTGAGCTTGTCGAAGGGTGGGGCCGAAGCAATCTATTGAGGAATTTTATATGCCGAGTACTGAAAAGTTTAGAGACCACGTTTTGCAACAGTTCAAGGGCGAATTGCGCGTGACCACCCGCAAGATGATGGGCGAGTACATTCTGTATGCCGACGGGAAAGTTTTCGGCGGGATTTACGATGACCGCCTGCTGGTGAAGCCCGTACCTGCTGCGGTGGCGATGCTCCCCGGCGCAAAAAAGCAGTTGCCTTACGATGGTGCAAAGCCTATGCTCCGCGTGACTGACGAGCAGATAGAAGATGGCGATTTGCTGGTTCGCCTGCTCGATGCGATGTTGCCGGAACTGCCTGCACCAAAAGCGAAGAAGAAAAAGTAATATCATTTTCCCGGCGCCGGGAAAATGATAGCGTAGACCATATTCCCCGCGTGGGGAATATGGTTTGTTTTATATGATGAAGCCTGCGAATAGGCTGATGGATTGAATTCGTTTTTTGCCTAGATATTCTATTTTGTAGATAATGGCTCGCGGAATTTTGTGGATTGTCTTGATGGTGTGTGCCCTGCTCTTGGTGGGGTGCAGCGGCGTAATGCGTCCGCCATCAGCCGTAGCATTTATGAATAGTTATGAAAAAAGATTGACAGTAGTAAATGCAAGCGTGGCGATGTATGGAGGAGACTTGGATAATGATGAAAGTAGTTATAATCATGAAATAGATATGGAAGATGAACATTTGGAGTGGCCGATAGATATTTCGAATATTGCTTTTGGAAATGTGGGGTATTTTTCGGCGGGATTTGGATTCCAATCAACAACACCTTTTATTCAATTAGGTTTTGTCTCTCCGTATATTGGAGTGTCGGCTTGGAGTTCTATATGCCTTCCTAAGAATTGTTTTTACGAAAACGGTTATGTTGACAATCTTTCTTATGGAACAATGCTGGTTCAGCAGCTCCCTGTTGGAAGGCGAGTGAAAATCGGCTTTACGGAACATTTTTCAAGGAATGGTTCTGAAAGATATTTCTATGAGGTTCCGGAATTTTTTGGGATTGTTATACGTGAACCACATCCTATTTTTTATCGCGAGGTTGGTGGAGGCTTTTTCGTGGCACTTGAATTGGCAAGTATTAAGATTGCAACGGAATTTCGTTATGGTCGCGATATAGATTTTGAACGAAATCGATTTGCGGTAACTATGGACTTCTCTCATTTTTTTCTGAAGGGAAAGAACGGTGGAAGAAAACAACGGCGTCAAGAATTGAAAAAGGTTCTGAAAGAACTGCATGAGACTGCTCAAGAAATAAGCGTGCGAAAAAGGCAAATGAAACAACGAATTCGAGAAGAAAGAGAGCGGGGGGAAGAGGATCTTGAAAAAACTGAAGAAGAAAAACGACAACTCCGAGAATTAAGAAAGACGCTCGATCAGCAAAAAATGAAGATTCGTGAATTAGAATAAAATGAATCGAAATGAGATTCTCTCTGCAGTGATTGAAGACTTTGTTGCTTTGGGTTCTTAAGGGCGGAGCCCCTTAGGCGAAGGGGTGGTGGAAGACTTGGCTAGATCCTTTGACTTCGGCGCATTGCGCCTCCGCTCAGGATGACACAGCCAAGGCTGCAACCAGGGGGAGGCTTCCCCCTTTCCTAACCACCAATCACTAATCACTAACCACTTTCCAGTCCCATTTGCCTTTTTTCGTGGAATTTTGTATCTTAAAATCTGAAAAAATCTCTCGTCTCTCGTCTCTCGTCTCTCGTCTTGCTGACGAACGATGATATTCGAAAAACGGAGGTCGTTGAAATTTTGTAAAATATACACAGAGGTAAAATCGCATGGATATTCAGGAACTTTCGGAAAAGGTGAGGCAGCAGAGTGCTTTTTGCATGAACTTGCTGCGTGAAGTAGAAGGTACGGTGATTGGCCAGAAGGCTCTGGTAGAAAGCATTCTGACGGGTATTCTGGCGGACGGTCACGTGCTGCTGGAAGGCCTGCCGGGCCTTGCCAAGACGACTGCGGTGAAGGCTTTTGCCGATGCCGTGTCGCTCGACTTCAAGCGCATCCAGTTCACTCCCGACCTGTTGCCGGCCGACTTGCTGGGTACCACGATTTATAATGCCCGCGAGGCAAAGTTTGAGACGCGCAAGGGCCCGCTCTTTACGAACCTGGTGCTCGCCGACGAAATTAACCGTGCTCCGTCGAAGGTGCAGAGCGCCTTGCTCGAAGCCATGCAGGAACGCCACATCACCATTGGCGATGAGACGTTCAAGCTCGACGAACCGTTCCTG
>JAEEGG010003943.1_pt1 | contig 36438 bp, 31 predicted proteins | sample 9134161 | NCBI WGS metagenome assembly JAEEGG01 (sample SAMN16246543, study PRJNA631951) | gut metagenome | biome: gut microbiome; feature: rumen; material: CR-attached | host: Bos | place: Iran: Karaj | collected 2018-10
ACCAACTTTTGGAAGACAAGCTCGGCGAAGGCTGCTGCGCCGGCAAGAACTTTGACGAAGTCCACCAGATGATGATGGACAACAAGATCGAATGCCCGACCTGCGGCAAGACCGACTGGACCAAGCCTCGCGCATTCAACCTGATGTTCCAGACCGAAATCGGCGTGATCGAAGGCGAAGGCAACAAGGTTTACCTCCGTCCGGAAACGGCTCAGGGTATCTTCGTTGACTTCAAGAACATTGTCGACAACGTCCGCCCGCGCATTCCGTTCGGTGTCGGTCAGATCGGTAAGTCCTTCCGTAACGAAATCACTCCGGGCAACTTCATCTTCCGTACCCGCGAATTCGAACAGATGGAACTGGAATTCTTCTGCGAACCGGGCACCGAACTTGACTGGTACAATTTCTGGCGTAAGTACTGCTTCGACTGGCTCGTGAACGACCTCGGCGTGAACAAGGAAAAGCTCCGCCTCCGCGAACATGCCAAGGAAGAACTTTCTCACTACTCCAACGGCACCACCGACGTCGAATACGAATTCCCGTTCGGTTGGGGCGAACTTTGGGGTATTGCATCTCGTACGAACTACGACTTGACGCAGCACCAGAACGAATCCAAGGTCAAGCAGGAATACATTGACCCGGTGCAGAACAAGCGCTATATTCCGTACGTGGTGGAACCGTCCCTCGGTGTGGAACGTCTGCTCCTCGTGCTCCTCTGCGACGCCTACGAAGTCGAAAAGCTCGAAAACGACGAACGTACCGTGCTCCACTTCGATCCGAAGATTGCTCCGGTGAAGGTTGCCGTGCTTCCGCTCGTGAAGAAGGGCCAGGTGAAGGCTAAGGCTGAAGAACTCTACCAGAAGCTCCTCAACCGCTGGAACGTGGAATACGACGAAACGCAGTCTATCGGTAAGCGCTACCGCCGTCAGGACGAACTCGGCACGCCGTTCTGCGTGACTGTTGACTTCGACACCGTGGGCGAGGGCGAATCTGATCCGGCAAAGCTCGGCTACGTGACTGTTCGCGAACGCGACTCCATGAAGCAGGAACTGGTCAAGATCGACGAACTCGAAGCTTATCTGTCTGCTAAACTCGGTTGTTAATCTTCCGTTTTTCGCCATTCATCTAAAAGGGAACCCGGAAACGGGTTCCTTTTATTATATTGTTTTGTTATGAAATGTTCGTATAAAATATTGTTGTGCGCTTTGGTTTTGGGGGGCTGTTATAGCGATAAGGGGTATGAACCCAAAATCGATTATACGGGATCGGCTCCGACATATAAGGCTGATGGACCGAGTTATTTGTCGACTTGCAATAAAAAGCTGGAAGGCACTGTTGTTTATCTGGATGGATACCAGTCTTCTGGCATTTATGCTTGCTCCGATGGAGCCTGGACAAAAATAGCGGAAGCGAATCCTTATGAAGAAAAATACGAACGTCTTCCTGAATTTGATGCGGAATCTGAACGCAAGAGTAATGCCTTAGATAACAATGACATTTCTGCTCCGGTATTTGACCAGATTACGGATGGCCGCGACCAGAGAACCTATAAAATTGTTAGAATCGATGGAGAATGGTGGTTTGCTGAAAACTTGGATTACGAAATAGGAGAATCTGTACATTTTAACGATTACGACTGTGATGATCGATGCGGGGTCGGGTATTATTATGACGATGCCGTAAATGCATGCCCTAGGGGGTTCCATTTGTCCACGAAAAAGGAATGGGAAAACTTGATTGATTATGTGGGGGGCGAGGATTTTGCTGCAATCGCTTTAAAGGATGATAGCGGTGTCTGGTATGGCGAAGCTCGCAATACCGTCGGTTTTTCGGCACTGCCTTGGGACATTGACTACTACAGCGTGAATTGTTTCTGGTCTGCCACGCGAAACCTCCTCTTTGATATTCAAGGTGATAGGGTGGAACAAGGGTCGAATGTGGCGACTCAGAGAAAGTGTGCTGTGCGTTGCGTGGGGGATTAAGTGAAAAATTTAGTGATGTTTTTGCTAAGCGTGGCTTTGCTTTCTTTGAGCGCCTGTAGCTTAAAAGCGAAGGTGCTGAATGCAGACAACACCGGTGTGACTCCGCTTGATTCGAGTGCTCCTGTGGCATTCGTGCTCGCAAAAAATGTTCCTGTTGTGCCCGAAAGCGGCATTTATCGAGGAACATTCGAAACAACCTCGAATGATGCCTGCACTATCGATAGAATGATTGATGTGACCATCGAGAAGGCTCGTAATGTGGGGGCAAACCTGATTTTTGCCAAGCAAATCAAGGACGTTTATGTCCCTGGCACGACGACTTATGTAAGCGGCGTTGTCGTTACAACGGCGGGAAAAAACTGTGTGACGATTTTGGCGGATTTCTATTATGCCGAAACGCCTGCGCAGGCGAAACTGCAACAGGATAATCAAAATGCATTTGGGCAGGATAAGGAGAACGTATGGGAAAAGTAGCCTTTATTCTGTACCTAGGTCTTTTGTCGCTTGCTTGGGCTGGCGAGTATGATGAATTTGAAAAATCGTTGATGGATGGTTCGTCGGAAAGCGCTGAAGCTTCTTCGACGGAGCCAGATAACTCCTCTACAGAAGCCTTTGAACAGAGCCTGGTGGCGAGTGCCGACTATGCCGACATGGAACCGGTTTACAAGTTGCGTGAAGTCTTGCTTGAATACGTCAAGAACAAGGATACGGCAGGGGTCAGTGAATGTATTCGTGAATTGGAAGCATTGCAAACCAAGGAATGCTTGCCGATTGCAGATCTCGAAAAGAAATATATCTATCTCGACCTTAAGATGTATAGAAGCCTCATCCCGCACTTGGTGCATGAATACAAGGCGTTGTATGATACACTTGAGGTGGATCCCGGTTATAGGGTTGCTAAAGATGATGGCTTGCATCTTTATATTAAAAGCGGGCTCATGAAACTTGATACGTCTGTGAGCTTTTACAATCAGCACGCGCAGAGCATCAAGACTGCAAAAATCAGCGAAGAGGAAAAAGATGAATTGGAAATCCTGATGCAGTTGCATGAATCCTATTGGAATGACCAGAATCTGAACAATATTCGTGCTCTTATTGAACGATTTGTGGGTATTTATCCGGATAATGAAGATGTACCTTGGCTAAAAAAGGCGGCGTTGTTGCCGATGCAGCGCATGAATACTTTTGGCATGTATATGGAAGACCGTGCTAAAAACAAGGACCGTGTGATAGAGAGTAAATACTATACGGGGGGTATGGGCTTTAATCTGTATTTACTTGGAAGTGGTAAGGCCGTTAGTGGATACGATGAAATTTATCGTAGTGATCTCCTTGAAGGTGCAGTTGATCCTATCCATCTTGAATTTTATCTGCAGTTCAGCAGCATTGCTCTTTCTCTTGGATATTTTAATACGGGACTTGTGGGAATCGAAACAGTTGATTTGACGGTAGGATACGTTGTTTATGACAGTCGTTATTTGAAAATTCGTCCTTTTTTCGGAATTAGTACGCCTTTTACGAATTTCGAAATCAAGGAAGATTTCTGCCTAGGGGCAGAATCTTATTATGGAAGCGGTAGTTACTATAGAAAGGGCGATGTATTAGATGACAACCTTTCGGAGACCGTAACGGGATGGGTGTTTGGTGCAAATGTCGATTTTAAGTTTGCAACGACCTATTTCTTGTTCTCGGATTCGATGCTAACGTCATTCGCTGTGGTTGGACGTTTCGGTATATCGAGCATTGAATTAAATGGCGAAGTTATCAAGGGTTCTGGCTACTCGGCGTTCTTCAGCTTGGGTCTTGGTATTTATTTGTGGTAGGGTATGAGAAAGAGTCTCTTTTTACTTGTTACGTTATGCGTTGGCCTCGTTTTTGCTGAAGAGCAGACGGTTTCTAAGAAGGAACTGTATTCCAGAGCGCGAGATGCTTTAAAGACTGCTTTGGAAACGGGCAATAAAGAACGGGCCGAACAAGCTCTCGGGTATTTGAATGAAAATGTAAAGAATGGCGCACCGCTGATTCGTTTTGAAGAATACCTGGTGAATATGGAACTTGGTAATTATGAACCGGCAATATTAATTTATGTGGATTTGCGGAGAACGGTTCTGGACCCAGAATACAAGCCGAAAGAAGATGTGCGTTTACAGGTAGATGATCCGCTTGCAGTCTACTTGCATCGAGGCTTGGCTCCATTTACCATGGCTAAGGCGGATTCATTGTATGCCCTTGTTGAAAATTCTGATGTGAGTGAAGAACACAAGAAACTGTATAAAGTGATGCTTTATTCGGAATTGATGCATGAGGACCTGGTTTCGGGGGAGGCTTTTCTTGCCGCTGCTAAAGATTATGTGATGTATCATCCGACTTCGCCTTATGCTGAGTTTCTAAAGAACTATACCATTCCTTATGTAGAACGCAATTGGAAAAATTTGCGTGAATTTAAGGAAGATCCGTTGAAGCACAAGTATTATACGGGTGGCCTTGGCGTCCATGTGTATACTTGGACTGGCGTCATGAGTGGCGATATTATGGATGTTGCAGACGAAAAAATGGGCAGTGCCTTTATGGCGGATGTGACGATGCGTGTTTGGCGCCTCAGCTTGAATGCTTTTTGGGGCTTCGGTATGATTACGGAGCCTAAGGATATTCCAGAAGATGCCTTTTGGAGTGGTGAATCAGAAGACGAATCCATGGGCTTGACACTCGGATTTACTGCCCTTGATTCTAGGTATTTGCGCATAGAACCGTTTCTTGGATTTGGCGCATCTTATTTTATGAGTGGATATGATTTTGCTTCAGATGATTTTATACTGGGGTGCAATGCGGATTTCCGTTTTTGGGCGTCTAAGCCGGTGCATATGGGGGCGCTTTCTGTTGCGCTTGATTTGCGCATGAAATATATGTTGCAGCTGGGTACATTTTCAGATTATAACTTGACTGATAGTGACGATTGGTCGGTAAACCGCCATACCTTCGCCATCGGCCTCGGTGTAGAACTCTGGTAAAAACAATATGCCAATGAAAAAGCCTCTCGTTCGAGAGGCTTTTCTAATAGCTAATGAGGCGAGTCTGAAGACTACTTCTTGAATTTCTTCAAAATTGCTTCGGCCTTGCTGAACTGCTGCTTCACGGACTTGGGACCGGTGCCGCCTTCGATATTGCGGCGGCTTACGCTGTATTCGAAGGTGAGTGTCTTCTTCATCTGTTTTACATTCGGGACGCCGGCGCTGGCCCAGGCCTCGTCGCTAAGGTCCGTAAATTCGAGGCCTTGGCGGGCGGCTTCGCCGACCAGGCTACCGACCACGTGATGGGCATCTCGGAACGGCACGCCAGATTCGACCAGCAAGTCAGCGAGGTCGGTAGCCAGCAGCGCCGGCAGCATCTTCGCATGCATCTTGTCGAAATTGAAACGAGCGCTTTCCAAGGCTTCCTTCATCACGCGGAGGATTACCTTCACGTTATGGACGGAGTCGAAAACCGGTTCCTTGTCTTCTTGCAGGTCGCGGCTGTAGCTGAGCGGTGCACCCTTCACCAGCGTGTAGAGGGCGCTGAAGTTACCGAGCATGCGGCCGGACTTTCCACGGATGAGTTCCATGGAATCCGGGTTCTTCTTCTGCGGCATCATCGAGGAACCGCTGGAGAAGGCGTCGTGCAGGGTGAGGTAGCCGAATTCGCTGGTGCTCCAGTTCACGAAATCTTCGGCGTAGCGGCTCATCGTGTTCGCGATGATGGCGAGGTCGGCTTCGAATTCGAGCATCATGTCGCGATGGCTCACGGCGTCGATGCTGTTCGGGCTCACGCCGTTAAATCCGAGTTCCTTCGCCACGAGGGCGCGGTGGTACGGGAATGCGGAACCGGCCATGGCACCGCTACCGAGCGGGAGTTCGCTGTGGAGTTCCAGGAAATTGTCGAGGCGCTTCACGTCGCGGCTCACGGCAAAGAACATGCTCATCAGGTAATGGCTGAAGTAGATCGGCTGTGCCTGCTGCAGGTGAGTGTAGCCCGGCATCATCTTGCCGAAGTATTTCTTCGCAAGGTCCAGAACCGTTTCCATCAAAGAAACTTCGAGGGCGCGGATTTCGGCGGCGCGGTGACGCATGTAGAGCTTGAAGTCCGTGCAGACCTGGTCGTTACGGCTGCGGCCCGTGTGGATCTTCTTGCCGAGGGCGCCGATGCGTTCGGTGAGTACGCGTTCTACGGCCATGTGGATATCTTCGTCAGATTCCTGCCACAGGTTCTTGCCGGCCTTGTAGTCTTTGAGGATGCTGGCCAAACCGTCGCAAATCTTCTTGTAGTCGGCCTTGCTGAGCACGCCGGATTCCACCAGGCCCTTGCCGTGGCCGATGCTGCCTTCGATGTCTTCTTCGATAAGTTCGGCGTCGAATTGCAGGCTGAAGCTCAGGTCCACCATGCTTTGTGCCATTCCGCTTGCGAAGCGGCCGGTCCACATGTTGGTCTGGGTTCCTTTTTTTTCCGTTTTCTTTGCAGTTGTCTTAGCCATTATAAAATCCTCGTTCTTTTGCGGGTGCTAATTTAGCAAAATACGGCATTACATCAAAGCGTACTTGAGCAAGAATATCGCGGTGAGCACTATCATGACCCAGTGGACATTCTTGATCTTGCCGGTGAGAGCGTTTATCAAGGTGTAAGAAATAACGCCGAACATGATGCCGTCCGAAATGGAGTAGGTTAGCGGCATGGCAATCATGCAGATAAAGGCGGGAATCGATTCTCTCGGGTTTGTCCAGTCAATTTTAGCGATGGAGGTCATCATGAAGTAGGCGACCATGATGAGTGCGGGGGCCGTTGCAAAGCCTGGGATGGCCATGAAGACCGGAGCGAAAAGGAGCGAAAGCAAGAAGAATAAGGCGACCGAGACGGCGGTAAGGCCGGTCTTTCCACCATAGGCGACACCGGCAGCGCTTTCCACGTAAGTGGTCGTTGTCGAGGTTCCGCAAATGGCACCGATTGAGGTGGCGATAGCGTCGCAGCTAAGTGCTTGAGAAATGCGGGGGAGCTTGCCGTCTTCTTTCAGGAATCCGCCACGGAGCGAAACGCCAATCAGGGTTCCCAGCGTATCGAACAGGTCCACAAAGAAGAAGGCGAAAATCACGACAAAGAAGTCCAGCGACTTGATGAGTGAAAATCCCTGGCCGACAATGGCGTCGCCTTGGGTGAGTGTCCAAGATTCAGGATGGAATAATGCACCGCAGGTGACTCCGAATTCGCGGAAGGAACGGTCCAGGCTCTGCAGGTAATCGCCAAACTGCGGAATCACGGAATGGAATCCGGCTTCCGGGTTCGGAACGTAGATGCCTGCAAATTCGGTGATAATGCCGAGCAGCCAGGTCGCAAAAATTCCAAGCAGAATGGCTCCGCGGATTTCCTTGATTAAGAAGGCCGAGGTAATGATAATGCCCACCAGGGTGAGGATTGCCCAGATGCCGCTGGTGTGCATGTCGACCATGTGGAAGTTGATGAGGCCTACGATGGTGGCGTTGTTAGCGACGATGATTTTACCGCCCTGCAAGGCGATAAAGGCGATGAATATGCCGATGCCGACTGCAACGCCCGATTTAAGCGAAAGAGGGATGCTGTTAAAGAGTTTTTCTCGGATGGGAACGACTGAGAGAATCAAGAAGAGGATGCCTTCGACAAAGACGGCGAGCAAGGCGAATTGCCAGCTGTAGCCCATGCTTAGCACCACGGTGTAGGCGAAGAAGGCGTTAATGCCAAGGCCCGGGGCAAGCGCAAAGGGGTATTTTGCGACAAAGCCCATGAGGGCAGAGCCGACGGCGGCCGCAATGACGGTGGCAATAAAAATGCCGCCCTTGGGCATTCCGGAGGCCGAGAGAATTTCGGGGTTCACCGCTAGAATGTAGGCCATGGTCATGAAGGTCATGAGGCCTGCCAAAATTTCGGTGTGGATGTTGGTCTGGTTCTCGCTCAACTTGAAGAACTTTTCGAGAAAGAAAAATTCTTTCTTGAGTTCACGACCGGCCTTGTACATGAATGTTTTTTTCTTGTTCTCTTGCATTTTCCCTTCTTCTTCTTTTGCCCGCGAAGGCGGGCATCTCCTTTCTAAATAAAATATTTTGCTATTTAATGTCCCGGAAACTTGGTGAGCGATTCCACTCGGTAACCCTTGAGTGCTTCGCGCCCGTGCAAGTCAAAAAGCTCAATTACAAACGCGAAAAGTTCTACTTTCCCTCCAAGCTTTTCGACGAGTGTGGCGGCTGCTTTCGCTGTCCCTCCAGTTGCAAGCAAGTCGTCTACGATAAGAACTCGTTGTCCCGGCTTTATGGAATCCTTGTGGATTTCGATACAGGCTCCGCCATATTCAAGTTTGTAATCAGTTGAAACTGTTTCGCGGGGGAGCTTGCCCTTCTTGCGTACGGGTACAAACGGTTTTTGGAAATGCACGGCAATTGGGACCCCGAACAGAAAACCTCGTGCCTCAAGCCCTGCGACTACGTCAAATTCCACTTTTTCGAGTGTCTTGTATAGCGAGTCAAGTGTCAGTTTTAGACCGTCGGCATCGCCAAGAATCCCCGTGACATCGCGGAAAAGAATCCCTGGCTTCGGAAAATCCGGAACAGAGATAATGTAGTCTTCAATCCGTTTCATTCTTTTTTAATATAAGAATTTCTAACCGAGCAGTTTCTCGACCGTGGCGATAATCTTGTCCCTTTCGCCGCACCAGTCGGGGGCGATGAGCATGTCGCTCGGGCTTTCGCCGCTAAATCGCTCGATGGCGGTCTCGAAGCCGATAATCTTGATCATTTCAGCCACCGCTTCGCAGTATTCTTCAAAATTCAGGAGCTTTATTTCGCCGTTGGCGTAGTCCTGCGCCATCACGGTACCTGCTACAATGTGCAGCGGGTGAATTTTGACGGCGGCGAGCTTCAAGTCGCGAACCACCTGGGCGGTGTGCTTGAAATCTTCCATGGTTTCGCCGGGGAGGCCCACGATTACATGAGTGGTGACGGTGAGTCCTGTCGCCTGACAGCGTTTGACGGCGTCCGTGAATTCGGCGAGGGTATGCCTGCGGTTAATGGCGGCAAGCGTCAAGTCGTTTGCGGTTTGCAGGCCGATTTCCACGATAATGGGCTTTTTGCGGTTAAGCTCTGCGAGGTAGGCGACCTTGTCGTCTTCGAGGCAGTCCGGGCGCGTGCCGATGGCAAGCCCTGCAATTTCCTTGTGCTTGATAATCGGGTCGATGATTCCCTTCAGGTGTTCCAGCGGCGCGTGGGTATTCGTGTACGGCTGCAAATAGGCCAAAACGCCTGCGTTCGGGTACTTTTCGCGGAGCCTCGGCACGAACTTGTCGAGCTGTTCCTGGATTGAGACCTTCGCCTGGTCAAATACCGGGCTAAAGCTGCGGTTATTGCAGTAGCTGCAACCCGAAAAACTCTTGGTACCGTCCAGGTTCGGGCAGCTCATGCCGCCATTCAGCGGGAGCTTGCGCACCTTTAGGTAATTCGGGAAAATCTTCAGCAGTAAGTCTCGGTAGGGAGTGTAATGCATATGTCATAATATAGCATTTAATAAAACCAAGCCGAATGTAAATATTAATTATATTTAGCCACTATGATGTATAGGTTTCTTTTTCTCTTTTTAGCCTTGGTTTTGGCGTCCCATGCTTTTGCCGAAAAAGGGGGACTTCTGGGTAACCTTCATGCCGTTCAAGAAGACGAAGCGATTCACCGTGGAAACTTCTTGACGGGTGCTACCTTGTTCTTGCTGCAGGGAGAATCGGATGAAGACGCCCTGAATATCATTTTCGGCGATATTTACAAGGCCGAGGGGTACACTTTTACGGCCGAGGGCTTTGGCGGCTATTTTATCCGCGATGCGATGGCAATCGGTGCCCGAGTGGGGTATAGCCGTACTTTTGTGGATATAGATTTCTCCATTCTCGAAGACATTGCCGATGTCAAGGAACATCGCAAGTACGTGAGCAACGGGTTCTTTGTACAGCCGTTCCTCAAAAATTACTTGAAGGTTTTTGATTCCAGAACCGTCTATTTCTTTAACGAAACTTCGCTCAAGGTGGAATATTCCTATGGTATTTCGCAATCGGATGACGGCGAAGAAATGTCCAAGACGAAAAACCACGGCTGGACATTCAACTTCGGAATCAATCCGGGCTTGAGCATTATGGTGCTGGACCGCTTGGCTTTTGAAACTTCGGTGGGGCTCTTGGGGCTCAGTTCTTCGTTCATGGAAATCGAAGAAAACGGGGAATCTCGCAGCGAGGTACTGTACAATATCGTGAATTTCAAGATCAATTTGCTGGCCTTGGATTTTTCGCTGGTTTATTTCTTCTAATAAGTGGGGAGTGCTAATATGAAAAAATGGATTTTCCTTGCTTTGATGATGCTTCTTGGCGCATGCACCGCCGATTACGATACGTTTGATACATCGGATTATCGCGAACTTAAAGAAATTGCCGTTGCCGAACAAGACGGCTCGCCGGCGATTTACTCGGAACAACACCGCATCGAATTTGACCTGGTGGAAGTTCCCGATTCGCTTGACACTTGGGATTCGGTGACGCTTGAAGAGCTCAATCTGAGCCATTTTGCAACCCTTCATTTGGTGAAAGACGATATCGATGAATTCCCGAAGGATTCGGTGGGGCTCGATTCTCTCGCTGAGATGGTGAAGTATTCCAAGGAAACGATAGAAACGGACAATAAAATCAGCTTGCCATCTAGCCATGTGCTTTATGTGGTGGTTGTTTCTGAAAGCGGTAAGAAGTCCGTTTGGCAGTTGATTTTCAATATCCCGAATGTGGAGCCCGAAAGCAGTTCTGATCCCAAGTCCAGCAGTTCTGCAGAAGGTAAATCTAGCAGCTCCAAAAAGAGCGGCAGGTCTAGCAGTTCGGGGTCCAAGGAATCTTCTAGCAATTCTAAAAATTCCGACGAACCAGGTAGTTCTGCGGCCAATTCTAGCTCTTCGGAATTTGATGACCCCGTTGCTGCCGAGACTCCCAAAATTCTTTCCCTTTCTATTGCCGGAAAAACCGCCGTTATCGATGAAGAAAACAAGTTCATCCATGTGGACGATCTTGATTTTCGCACGGATTTGACATCTCTTGAACTTTCAGCGATGGAACTTTCGGATGGCGCATACGCCGACGTGACGGTGGGCGAGTCCTACGATTTTGGCATGGGCGTCCGGGTGAAGGTGATGAACGAAAAAGACGAAAGTGCGACTTATTTGGTGAAGGCGGGTTACCAACTGCCGGGAGGAAATTTTAACTCCTGGAATAAAAACGATGTCATTCCGGATTCTATTTGGGGCAACGCCAATACGCTTGTGACGACGACGAAAAAGGTGACTTCGGGCTCCATGATCGGTGCAGAAATTAAGACTAGTTCGGTTCTTTCTAAGATAGCTAGTGGAAGTCTCTATACGGCTGATTTTAACCCCAACGGAGTAAGTACGCTTTCGATGGCCAGTTCTTCGACTTGGCCCGACGGCAATGAACTTCTGGACTTTGGCAAGCCCTTTGCCGCAAGGCCCGAATATATGGAGGTCAAGTTCAGCTATGAGGGCAAGGGTGACAGCTGCGACATCTATATTCTGTTGGAAAACCGTACAGGTGACAAGAATGTGAACCGCAAGTCAACCGATGTCAACACGCTGGTGGCCTCGGCGTGGTTCCGCTCCACCAAGGCAGACAATTCCGGTCGCGAAAATCCGGACGTGGTAAGCGTTTCCGAACCCGACGAAAACAACATGCGTACGCTTCGCCTGAAACTCAAGTATGGCGAACCTCTCGCGGGTTCACCCATTGAAAATTCTTCCACTTTCGATACGAAGTTGAAGTCTTCGAACAAGTCTGCTATCAATAACGGCCTTGTCCAGGGAACGGGCGACGAACCCGTGACCCATATTCGCGTGGTGTTCGCCTCCAGTGCAGACGGCAACCATTACGAAGGCACTTCGGGGGCAACCTTGATTATTGACGATTTGAAATTGATTTATTAAATAAAACTCACAAGGGGTTCCCAAACTACGGCCTTTTAACTACCTTTTGGGATAAGGTGAAAAAGATGCGAAAATTCCTCCTCCCAATCCTCATCGCGCTTTATGCGCTCGCCCTAGTGTCTTGCGATAGCAAGCAGGCGGTAATCCCCAATAAAGTCCATTGTGTTAATGATCTCGGCCACAAGAAGGTGGGTGTGCAGATCGGCAACACCGCCGATATATATGCGTCCGATTTCGGTGGCGATACCGCAAAAATCGACGTGGACCGCTACACGAAACTTGCCGACGCCATTCAGGCGCTCAAGCAAGGGAAAATCGACGCGGTCTTGAGTGATGACCAGCCCGCCAAGGCGTTCGTGCGCGAAAATCCGTCGCTCCGCATTCTCGACGAAGTCTTTGTCGAAGAAATGTACGCGGGTGTTGTCGCGAAGGGAAACGAAGCTCTGCTCGATTCCGTGAACCAGGCGCTCGATGCCATGAAAAAGGATGGTGTCTACGATTCGCTCTTTAACACTTATATCTACCGCACCGGCGATTATCACTATCAAAAGAAGGTGACCGAAGGCCCGAAGCTTGTGCTTTCGACGAATGCCCAGTTCCCGCCGTACGAATACTACGAAAATGCGAAGATTGTCGGCCTCGATATCGAAATCGTGAACTACATCGCCGACTACCTGAACCGTACCGTCGAAATTCAGGACATCGAATTCGATGCGATTATCAATGCGGTTTCTTCGGGCAAGGCCGATGTCGGCTTCGCTGGCTTTACCGTGACCGAGGAACGCAAGAAGTCCATCAACTTCACGACACCGTATACGCTTTCGAAGATTGTCGTGATTGTCCGCGGCGACGAGGCGGTGGAAAGTGACGAAAGCTTTGCTGACCATTTCCGCAAGAACTTCGTGAAGGATTCCCGTTGGAAGTTTATCGCCCTCGGCCTCCGCAACACGCTCATCATTTCGCTCTTTGCGGCGCTGCTCGGCATTCTGATTGGCTTTGTCGTGGCACAGATTCGCACCGGCAACGAATTCAACGGCCGCTACAAGGTGCTGAACGCACTTGCTAAAGTCTACCTTGCCGTGATTCGCGGCACCCCGATGATGATCCAGCTGCTCATCATCTACTACATCGTCTTCTCGTCGGTGAACGTGAACAAGATTCTCGTGGCGATTGTCGCTTTCGGCGTGAACTCGGGTGCCTACGTTTCTGAAATTATCCGTAGCGGTATCAAGGGCGTGGATCCGGGACAGATCGAAGCTGGGCGCAGTCTCGGCCTCAAGTTCCGCACGATTCTTTACCACATCGTTTACCCGCAGGCGTTTAAGAACTCGCTCCCTGCGCTTACCAACGAATTTATCACGCTCATCAAGGAAACGTCCATTTGCGGCTACATCGGCCTGATGGACTTGACGCGTGGTGGCGACATTATCCGTAGCATGACCTACGAGGCAATGCTCCCGCTCCTTGCCGTGGCAGCCATTTACTTTGTCATTGTTGCCGGGCTTTCGGCCTGTGTTGCAAAGCTTGAAAAGAGGTTGAAGAAAAATGAACGCTAATGCAGAAACTTTAATCCAGGTCAAGGACCTTTGCAAATCTTACGGCGACAAGCAGATTCTCAAGGGAATTTCGCTTGACATTCACCGCGGCGACGTGATTGCGATTATCGGACCTTCGGGTTGCGGCAAGTCCACTTTCCTCCGCCAGCTGAACCTGCTCGAAATTCCGACGAGTGGCGACATCCTGTTGGATGGCAAGAGCATTTTGGCAAAGGGCGTGTGGAAACCGGACATTCGCAAGCGCGTGGGCATGGTGTTTCAGCAGTTCAACTTGTTCAAGAACATGACTGCGCTCAAGAATATCATGTTTGCTCCTGTGAAATTGGGGCTTTTGAACAAGGCGGATGCTGAAAAGCGTGCGAAGGAACTTCTGGACCGCATCGGTCTCTTGGATAGGGCAGACCATTATCCGGCGCAGCTTTCTGGCGGCCAGCAGCAGCGTGTGGCGATTGCCCGCGCCATGGCCATGCAGCCCGAGGCAATCCTTTTCGACGAACCGACTAGCGCCTTGGACCCCGAAATGGTTGGCGAAGTCCTCAAGATCATGAAGGACTTGGCTAAATCCGGCATGACGATGGTTGTGGTGACGCACGAAATGAGCTTTGCCCGCGAAGTCGCTAACCGCGTGCTGTTTTTTGCCGACGGCTACGTCAAGGAAGACGGCACCCCCGAAGAAATCTTCGACAACCCGAAAGACGCCCGCCTCAAGGAATTCCTCTCGGCACTGAAGAAATAATTATGGTGGGGGCTCCGCCCCCTAACACCCCAATGGTGTCACACTGATTTGAAATGCCTAACGGCATTTCTGAAAAGGAACAGATTTTGCGTTAGCAAAATCGAATTCGTGTGACCTTTTATGTGCTGCCAAAAAGGAATTGCTTAAGGCCTTTTCAGCTTAATTTTAAAGGGTTTACCCGAGTACAATCTCAACAGCAGTCAGTTCCTTGCCGGTTTCCAGGTGGTGTACGCTGAATCGCGGGGGAGTGGCGCCGCTCTTGCCGGAGCCGAAGGTTTCGTATAGTCCGAAGGAGGGCGGATTTCCGCCTTTGGGCAGGCTCGTGGAGCCGGGGTTCAGGCAGTAGACTCCATCAGCGTTCTTTTCGGCGGTAAAGATATGTGTATGACCGGAGAAGTACACGTCGGCCTTGTAGTGGCTGAACAGGTAGGGGTCGTACAGGTGACCGTGGCTCAAAAATAGGCGCAGTCCATTTTCCTCGAGTTCGGCGTAGTCCGCGAGGCAGGGGAATCCCAGCACCATCTGGTCCACTTCGGCGTCGCAGTTGCCGCGGACGGCGGTAATCTTGTCCTTGAGTGGGCTCAAGAGCTCGACAACGCCTTGCGGGTCGTGTCCGCCGGGCAGCGGGTTCCGGGGACCGTGATAAAGAAGGTCTCCCAAAAGGAAAATGCGGTCGCATTTGAGTTTGTCGAGGTAAGAAAGCGCCATCTTGCAGGCGAAAGCAGAACCATGAATATCAGAAAGAACAAGAGTACGCATAAAAGAAAATCCCGTTTTCCATAATATAGCTATAAAATGGGGGAGATTTCATTCAAAATAGGTATATTTGGAGCGATGAACGTTTTCTACCACCTTCCCGGTCTGTTTGAATTTTACGATCTTTACAAGGCGTTTTTGCCGCTATTCCGCGAGCATCGGGAATACTTTTACGAGTGGTGCGAAATCGGTTCCATTTACGGTGCGCCCAGCGATTGCTTGTGGGGTGGTGGCCGTGTCGGATTTGGCGATGCAGACCCCGATGAGGTGGCTGCCTTCATGAAAGAATTTGGCATCTCGGCGCGCCTGACCTTCAGTAACTCCCTTCTCCGGGAAGAACACCTTTCTGACAAGAAATGTAACGATTTGTGCGCCCTGTTCGAGAAAAATGGAGCGGCTCCGTGCGGCGTTATCGTCCATTCAGATTTGTTGCTCGATTACATCAATGCGAAGTATCCGGGATTCTATTTCGTTTCTTCGACCACGAAGGTGCTGACGGAATTTAGCCGCTTCGAAGCAGAACTGAACCGCGACGAATTTAGTTACGTGGTTCCGGACTTTAGGCTCAACAAGCAATTCGCCAAACTCAACGCGCTAACGCCTGCAGAAAAGCAGAAAGTCGAGTTCCTGTGCAATGAATGCTGCTGGTTCGGGTGCCCCGACCGGAAAAATTGCTACGAGAACGTGAGCCAAAAGAACCTTGGCGAAACTCAAGAAGACCACGTTTGTGCCTCGCCGAACGCAGGGCGCGGCTACCGCTTCTCTGACGCCATGAAAAATCCCGGCTTTATCGGAATCAGTGATATCCAGAACGTGTACGCCCCGCAAGGATTCCGCCATTTTAAAATCGAAGGTCGCAGCCTCGGCAGCGCCGTCATCCTGGAATTTTTGCTCTATTACATGACCAAACCCGAATTTCAGCTCCATGTTCGGGAAGAAATCTACCTGGATAGCACGTTGGACTTGTTTTAAGGCTGGGCTAGCTTATTTTTTCCGTTTTTCGGCTTTGAGGGGCGTTTTTTCCATTGTCTGAAACACGAAAAAGTGCTATATTTGATGCGTAAAATTCTAATTACCTTAAAAGGAAGGTTAAAATCATGGCAAGAAAGAAGATTGCACTCGTTGGTGCTGGTCAAATCGGTGGTACAATGGCTCTCGTTATCGCCCAGAAGAATCTTGGCGACGTTGTTCTTATCGACATTCCGCAGACTCAGGGTATGCCTAAGGGTAAGGCCCTCGATATCATGGAAGGCCGCTCTGTCATCAACTCCTCCGTGGATCTTCAGGGTTCTACCGACTACTCTGCTATCAAGGGTGCCGATGTCGTGATCGTTACCGCCGGTTTCCCGCGTATGCCGGGCATGAGCCGCGACGACCTTCTGGACAAGAACTGCGGCGTTATCAAGACCGTCGCTGAAGCCATTAAGGAAAACGCTCCGGATGCATTCGTAATCGTGATTACGAACCCGCTCGACGCCATGGTCTACAACATGCAGAAGCAGTCCGGTCTCCCGGCCAACAAGGTGATCGGTATGGCTGGCGTGCTTGACTCTGCCCGTCTCGCTTGCTTCGTTGCTGACGAACTCGGCGTGTCTGTCGAAGACGTGAAGGCCCTCGTGATGGGCGGCCACGGCGACACCATGGTTTCCATCATGGAATGCGTCACTGTCGGTGGCATCCCGGTTTCTCAGCTCATGAGCAAGGAAAAGTTTGCCGAACTCGCCAAGCGTACCGCCGGTGCCGGTGGCGAAATCGTGAACCTCCTCGGCCGCGGCTCCGCCTTCTACAGCCCGGCTACTTCTGCCGTGCACATGGCTGAAGCCTACTTGCTCGACAAGAAGAACGTGTTCTCTTGCGCTGCCAAGCTGAACGGCGAATACGGCGTGAAGGGCCTCTACTGCGGCGTGCCGGTTGTCGTTGGTGCAAACGGTGTCGAAAAGATCATCGAAGTCAAGATGAGCGCTGAAGAAAAGGCTGCCTTCGACAACTCCGTTGAAGCTTGCCGCAAGAACGCTGAATGGGTCGACGCTCACACGTAACCGTTCGCGCCCAATCGTACTAAGTACGTACCTTGAGTGCGTGAATAAGAACTTAAAAATCCCTCGGCAGTGCCGGGGGATTTTTGTTGTTGGTTGAAGTGTAGACTTTTTATTTGCTTAATTTCTGTAAAAATGCGTGATGTGGTGTAAATTTTGTCAAAACGTAGACTTTTAATAAAAATTTTTGTTGACTTTTGCTAAAAAAAGAGGTATATTAGGGGTGTACCGTCAGGGAGTGTTATATGTTTATGGGATTTGGTTTACGTGGTGTTATGGGTGTGGCGATGGCGTTGGGGACCACCGCCGCCTTCGCGGCCGATTGGTACGCGAAGGACAATTTGCAGCCGGGGCATGACCCGAGCATGGTGCGGTTCGAGGACGGCTACGCCCTCATGAGCACGAATAACAATCTGCAACTGTGGACAAGCGAAGACGCTTACACGTGGAAGGACCACAGGTCGACCGTGAGCGGTGTTCCGCAGTGGGCATACACCTACGCGCCCAAGACCGAGGGCATCTGGGCTCCGGACATTTTCTACATGAACGGCGAGTACCGCGTGTACTACTGTGTATCGGAATTCGGCGTGCGGAATTCGGCCATCGGCTATACCGCAACGACCTCGATTGTGCCGGGCAGCAATGGCTACGGCTGGAAGGATCATGGCCACGTTTTCCACACACAGCAGAGTTCAGACAAGTACAATGCGATTGATGCCGACGTGGTGCGTGACACCGAGGGCAATTTCTGGATGGCGTTCGGTTCGTTCGGGCTCGGCATACAGCTGATCAAGCTCGACGAGAAAACAGGCTTGCAGGCAAACGACGACAAGACTGTCTACAACATTGCGCGCCGTACCAGCAGCGCGAGCGGTGGCGCCGAAGAAGGCCCGAGCCTGATTGAGCATGGTGGGCAGTACTTCTTGTTTACGGCATGGGACAAGTGCTGCCAGCAGGGAGCAAACATTGAGCAGACCACGTACAAGACGGCCTACGGCCGCGCCGACAAGGTGACGGGACCGTATGTAGACCGTGCCGGTTACAATATGGCGACGGGTGGCGGCACGATTCTTTTGGAACGCTACGGGCGCTACGTGGGTCCGGGCGGCGGCGAGGCCTTCCAGGACCTGAATCGCGTGCGCTTTGTGCACCACTACTACGACTTGAACGGAGACAAGTACAATCACATTCATATACGTGATGTTGTCTTCACCGAGGATAACTGGGCTGAGATGGGACAGCCCTTCCTCGGGCGTTATTTGAGCGCCGAAGTGGAACATGGCGTGCTGACCCGCGCCGCTTCGGGCGACCTCGCGATTACGCGCAGCAATACGGCTTCGAACGGGGAATACCTCGCGTACGTGAATACCGCGGGTTCCAAGATTCATTTGCCGATGAACATTATGCAAGCGGGTAATTACATACTGCGTTACCGCTACGCCAACGGTGGTGATGCTGCCGCAGAACACAAGGTGACGGTGAATGGCAAGTCGCAGACGGTGACGCTCCCGCCGACGGGTTCCTGGGGCACATTCCCCGAAAAGTCCGTCGTGATGGTGCCTGCGACGCTCAAGCGCGGCGGCAACTTCATTGAACTTGAACCTTCGCCGAACGGAAACTTTGCTGAACTCGACCGCATTGACTTTTTGCGCGTGATTCGCGATACGATTCCCGCGAACGGATTTGACAACGGCATCCGCGTGCGCCTCACGAAGGACGACGAGTTCGCCATCAGGGACGGCGGCTACGCGATTTTCGAGAACGTGGTGTTGGATTCGCTCAAGGATATCGGCGACGTTTTCCTTCAGGTGAAAAACGCTTATTCGGGTAAGATCGTGATTCGCGACGGCAAGAAGGACGGGACGGCGCTCTTCACATGCGACCTGTCAAATAGTTCTCTCGTTGGTGGCGGCTGGTCTGTGGCGAAATGCTCGGGTGACATGGGTCTGCGCGGCATCAAGGACCTGTACCTGACGGCATCGGGAATTTCCGGCGAGGCAATTCTCGGGAATATCACGTTCAGGCCGGCGCAAATCGTTTGTACTCAGGAACCGTGTGGCGATCCGGAATCTAGCTCCAGTGAAGTTGCTCCCGGAAGTTCCAGCAGCGGAACGACCGCGATTGCCCCGCGTGCTGTTCGTCATGATTCTCAAACCCGCAAGGCCTACCGTGACCTGAAGGGCCGCGCCTTCGACAAGCAGATTCCGTACCGAGTGATGTTCTAGTTGCGTGTCATCCTGAGTCCTTCGGCTCCGCTCAGGATAAACTCCGCGCGAAGCGCGAAGTCGAAGAATCTCCCTAAAAAGGTTCTTGTTATGTTCAAATACTTTATAAGTGTGCTTCTGAGCGCTGCGGCTTGTTTTGCGGCGAATCCGCTCACGACGGATTTTTATTCGGCGGATGCGGCGGCGCTTGTGTATCATGACAGCCTGTTCATTTTCGCAGGGCACGATGAGCAAGGCCCGCAGGGCAATAACAACAAGGCGTTCGTGATGAACGACTGGCACGTGATGGTGACCGATGATATGGAAAACTATCACGACTACGGAGCGGTGCTGAGCGTCAAGACTTTCAAGTGGGCGAATGCGAGCGCGTTTGCGGGGCATTGTGAATACCGTAACGGCAAGTTCTACTGGTATGTGGCGGTACATCACGGAACCATCAAGGAAAACGGGAGCGAAGGCTTTGCCATCGGTGTCGCCGTGGCGGATCATCCGTCGGGCCCGTGGAAAGACGCTATCGGGCAGGCGCTCATTACAGACAATACGCTGAACGATGTGAAACTGAACATCGACCCCGCGATTTTCTATGATGGCAATGACATCTGGATGTATTGGGGCTCGTGGAATGCGGGCCGTCGCGTCAAACTCAAGGAGAACATGATTGAGCTCGCGAGTACGCCCGAAGACATCAAGATCAAGGATTTTTTCGAAGCGCCCTGGATGCACAAGTACCGCGGCAATTACTACTTCAGTTACGCCTCGGGTTATCCCTCGACGACGAACTACTCGATGGCATCGAGCTTGAATGGCCCCTGGATGCAGAAGGGTGTCATCAACGACAAACTCGACAATTCCGAAACGAATCACCAGGCGATTTTCAAGTATCTTGGGCATTGGTACTTTATGTATCATGGCGCGAACTCTCCGGGCGGCTGGACTTACCGCCGTTCCGTGAATATCGACTACCTGTATTATGACGAAAATGCGAATATCCAGAAAATCAAGCGCACCTCGACAGGTGTAGACAAGGTGAACAATGCCCCGCTAGTCGAAGGGGGCTACCGCTTGACGGTAACGCATAGCAACATGGTGCTCGAAGATGAAAACGGCATCGTGGTGCAGCGCCCGGCGGCTGATTCTGCCGATGCCCAGCTCTGGGTGATTGCGAAGGGCGATTCCGCACGCCATTACACGCTCAAGAACTTTGCGACCGGCCGGTATTACTGCCCGCCCAAGGCATTGCTCGATACCGTCAAGACCTCCGAGACGGCTTGCGATATCCGCATCGAGAATGCGTCTGTGAACAAGGGCTATTACGTTTATGGCGATTACGATAGCGACTTTGTGGGCGATGTGCTGAACATCTCGAAGGATGCGGGAATGCCTGTGATTACGTGGGTCCGCACCGGGACCGATAACCAGAAGTTCCAATTTAAGGCAGCCAAGTTGCCGGAACCTGTCGTGGAATCCTCGAGTTCTTCGGAAATTGCGCCGAGCTCAAGTGACAGCGGAATTTCAAGTTCGTCCGGAACGACCGCGATTGGATCGCGTGCTGTGCGCCCCGACAATACGATGTTGCCCGCTCGTAAGGGTTTCCGCGATCTTAAGGGCCGTAGTTTCGACAAGCAGATCCCGTACCGGGTGATGTTCTAAGGGGTGATTTTAAAAAGCAGGTTTATCGTTTTCCTTTCGAGTGTTTCATAATTCACCCGAAACAATTTTCGGTCGAAGGGGGGGGAATGAAGGTTCCGTCGTATATTGCTTGGTGCATTTAGTGCAATCTAGCCTTCGGAGGTTTTACCTCGGTTTGTAAAGAGCCCCTATAAGACTATCGCCAACTTTTAATGCTGAGGGATAATAATACAATCTTCCAATAGTCTAGTAAATCCGGCGAATCCATTTTTCTGTTGACTTGAAACCCCATTGCACGTGCCATTGTCTTCCATCAACTTTGTTCAAAAGTATAAACTGATACATGTTTTGAGTTGGATAAAGTTCAAATGAACCACATCCATAGTCATTCCATTCATTAACCAAATTTTTTTCATTTAAAGTAAAAGTACCCTCTTTACCATCTTCAAGACCCCACTGAACCATGTGCATGATTCCCGTTCTTGTATCCAGCTTTATAAAATTGTACATGTTTGATGTTGAATATAATTTGTAACGGTCATAACAACGATTATTCTGAACTTGATTGTCTATTGTTTCCTTTAGTTCTTGTAAAGATTGTGCTACTGTTTTTTTGGGGGGAACATAATCCTCTGTCCCATTGTTAGTTTCGTTATCTGGTGCACCCAAAGCTACAACAGATAAAAGCATTAAAAATGACACTATTTTCTTCATGATTTCACCCTTGTCAAAAAAGCTAAGTTTTCCCTCGACTCATAAAGAGCCCCTATAAGATCTACTTTCTGAATATACCTTATTTATGCGGGTTCGCAAGCGTTTTGACGCTGAAAAAATCAGAAAAATTGAATGGATTTCTGGGATTTTGGCCATTTTTTCGGAGCCCTGGTGTCGCTTTTTTTATTGTGAAAAAATCAATGGTATTGGACCGCAGGGTGGTTGACGAATGGCTTAAGGGTGTATAAATTTAGGGTATGGTGTGTGGGTAAAGCGAGGAAAAATGAAATTCGGGATTGGCAAGGCTTCTGCCGTAACGACTGCGGCAATACTTACTTTGGCTTATTCGGCTTTTGCGGCCGATTGGTACGCGAAGGAGACTCGCTGGGCGGGGCATGACCCGGACATTATCCGTTACGAGGATGGCTATGCGCTTGCCACGACGGACAACCACATGCTGATGCAGTTTTCCGAGGATGCGCTGAACTGGAAGAACGGCGAGCCCGCCATGCCGGAATTTTCGAAGTGGCTTTACAAGTACGCGCCGAACATGATTGACATCTGGGCGCCGGACATTCATTACATCGGCGGGGAATACCGCATGTACTATTGCGGCTCCGAGATGGGTATCCGCTCGTCGGGCATGGGATTCATGTCGAGCAAGGAAATCGACCCGACAAAACCCGGCTACGGCTGGACAGACCAGGGCGAGGTGATTCACACGGTCAAGAGCGACGCCTACAACGCGATTGACGCGGCAGTGCTGAAGGACAACGATGGCAAGGTCTGGATGGCGTTCGGGTCGTGGGGTACGGGCATCCACATTCTGGAACTGAACGAGGAAACAGGCAAGGTGAAAGACGGTGCGAAGATGATCAACATCGCGAACCGCGGCGGTTCGGGCATCGAGGGCGCAAGCCTCATCGAGCACGACGGCTACTACTACCTGTTTACGGCGTGGGATAACTGCTGCAAGAAGGGTGCCGATCTCGAGAACAATTCTTACAAGACAACGGTCGGACGTTCCTCCCGCATAGACGGCGGGTACGTGGACCGCAGCGGCAAGGCGCTCTTGAATGGCGGCGGCACGATTCTGTTGAGCCGTTACGGGCGCTACTACGGGCCTGCGGGCGGCGAAGCGTTCCAGGACGTGAACCGCCAGCGTTTCGTGAACCATTACTACGACAAGAATGACGGCGGAAATTCCTACATACAAGTTCGCGACATCGTCTATACCGATGACGGCTGGCCGGAACTGGGGCAGCCGTTCCTCGGGCGTTACCTGAGTGCGGAGGCGGAACACGGAGCCTTGACGCACGTGGATATTTCGAGCAGTTCCGATGCGTCGAACGGGGAGTTCTGTGCCTACATCAACTACGAAGACAGCAAGATTCGCCTGCCGATGATTATCCCGCAGGCGGGCGAGTACCTGATTCGCTACCGCTACGACAACAACTGGACCGAAGATGGTGCAAACGGTAGTTCGCACTATGTGAGCGTCAACGGCAAAAACCAGGAAGTGGAACTCCCGCTGACGGGCGCGTGGAGCGCTTTCCCCGAGAAGTCAGTGGTGTATATTCCCGCGAAACTTAAGCGCGGCTCGAACTTTATCGAGATTACGAAGGGCAAACATTATGCGGAACTTGACAGGCTTGATTTCTTGCGTATTATTCGCGACACGATTCCGGCGAACGGCTTTGACAACGGCATCCGTGTGCGACTCACCGAAAAAGATGAGTTCGCCATCAAGGACGGTGGCTACGCAATCTTCGAGAACGTGATTACGGATTCCATTGTGGGCCCGGGCGTGCTTGTGCAGGTGAAGAACGGCGCGGGCGGTACGCTGAACATTCGTAAGGAAAGCAAGAAGGGCGACGTGATTTCGAAATGCGAGTTGCCTTCGGCGGGCGATGCAAGCAAGTGGATTGACGTGCGCTGCAGCAACCTGCCGGAACTCAAGGGAGTGCAGGACTTCTACCTGACAGCGGAAGGCCTCGGCGGCGAAACGCTCCTCGGCAACATCAAGTTCGACGAAGGCGTGAAGGATACGACGACTGCAATCCGCCGCATCGCTCCGCGTAACGATATGCAGCTCCCTGTGCAAAACAAAAAATACCGCGACCTCAAAGGCCGGCGGTATGATAAGCAGATTCCGTACAGGGTGATGTTCTAGGCTTTACTTAGTCCAGTCTCTATACTTAATCCAGATGTGCAGCCAGATTCGGGCGATGGAATCAATTGCGTCGCTGAAAATCATGGTGCTGTACATCTCGAAATATTTGCCCCATTCAGTTTCCGTTTCGAATTCCTTCATGGATCTCGTGTTTTCGAAATTTTCGGGAATCAAGAAATACGAGAACAGGTAGGAATACTGCGAAACGACGCTCATGTAGTCCCACACATTGTTGTTCTTGCCGCCCCAGCCGTGCATGTACTTGCGGGTGGCGATTTCTTTTTCCACGTTCGTGGTGAATGGGGAGGCTGTCAGCGGTAGCGGGTATCCATCGGGGTCGTAGAAGAATCGGTTGTTGTCCTTGTCGATCTTGTAGGCATTGTTGATAGACTCTTCCCATTTTTTTTCGATGCTGGCGTGAATGCCTTTGCCGTCGGAATAGGGGCGACAGTCGCAGTGCAGGGGCATGTGACAGTCGGCAATGTAGTGGCTCAAGATAAAGAATCGCATGGCGATGTGGTTGCCGGATGTTGCGATGGGGCAACCCTTTTCTTCGCGGTTGAGCATTTTGAAGTTGTCGATGATGCTATGCGAAATCGCTTCGCAGCGGTCAGCGCAGTTGCCGCCTTCGATGTTATAGGGCTTGCCCTTAAGCGGCGATTCCCTGGACATCTTGGAGTAAATGCTGTGGGTCGAGGGCAAACTGCCGAAGGCGTTGTAGGAACCGTCTTCGACGGGGCGGTATTTGACGATGTGGCTGGTAGCCATGTCCTTGAAAACATCGTCGGGGTACCAGGCTCCCTTAATCACGAAATCGCGGTAGTTCTTGAACCATTTGACCAAGGCTTTGGCCTCGGTGCGTACTTTTTCGCTGACTCCGCTAATGACTTTTTCATCGGTTGTGGTGGCGATAACTTCCAAACGCTTGATAGCCATAAAGGCAATCCAGGCGTGCGAATATTTTTTCATGGGGGAGGCTCCTTTTTTGTGCCAGCAAATATAAGAATAAACATTGTATTTGAATAAAACATAGGGGGACCATGGGTTTGTCTAGGAACGGCTTTTTTTCTATTTTTTGAACATAAGTTTAGGCAAAAGGAATACCCATGTCTTTTAATTGTGTAAACCACGAGTATTACCTGAATTTCGGCGACCGTGTTTTGGCATTTATCCGCCGCATTTTTCACAATAACCCGGAATTCCGTCACGATTCATTGAAGCATGCTGCCCGGTTTGCCCCCTACATTCCTTTTATGGGTGGCCGCCCCGACTTGAGCAAGACTCTCAAGCGCGTTATCACCTTCCCGGACCACAGCAATTCCCTGTACCTGGGTTGCCCCATCATTTTGGCAGCCGGTGCCAACAAGACTGCCAAGCGTATTTGCGACTATGCGAACATGGGCTTTGGCGGCATTACCGTGGGGACCGCGACCCGCAAGTTCCGCGAAGGTAACACTCATCGCCCGCGTATCGGCTTTTTGGAGAATGACCGTGCTATCCATAACAGCATGGGCTTGAATAACGAAGGTGTCGAAGTCATTGCCCGCCGTGCCGATCAACAGCTGACCAAGGCCCACAAGGTGGGACTTTGCGTAGGTGTGTCCGTGGCTGAGACTCCGGGGCTCACCGACGACGAAGAAAAGTTGAAGGACTTGCTGGAAAGTTTCGCCATCGCTTACAAGGCCGGCGACTTTATCGAAATCAATTTGAGCTGCCCCAATACTGGCGAATCCCGTGTAGACATGGACTTGTCGCTGACCGAACGCATTTTCGGCGAAATCATGAAGTACCGCAATGCCCAGGCGATTCGTAAGGCCGTGTATGCCAAGATTAGCCCCGACTTGTCGGAACGCCACCTGGTGAATGTCATGGATATGATCGTGCGTACGGGCGTGAACGGCGTGGTGGTGGGCAATACTTACCCGACCAAGAAAATTAGCGAACTTCCGGTTGAAACCAAGTTCGAAGACTTGACCCCGCTCCGCGCTGACGGCGATTGCGGTGGCATGTCGGGCCGTCCGCTTTATGAAAACATGATGTGGAACGTGACCTACATCCGCAAGCATTATCCCCAGATTAGCGTGATTGCCTGCGGCGGCATTGACCACGGTTTCAAGATTTTTGACCTAATCAAGTTGGGTGTAGATGCTGTGGAATGCTACTCGGTGGTGGCTTTCCGCTGGATGGCTGCACACGCCATGCGTAAGGAACTCGAAGCGGCCCTCCTGGAAACGGGCTATACCACGCTCTCGGATTACGACGATCACAACCCCAAGCAAACTAAAGCTGTTTAGATTACTCAGGATACTAGTGCAATTTGTAATGTGGAATGTGTAATGTGAAATTAAGATCTCATCTCACATTCCACATCTCACATCTCTCATAAAATGAAACCTTTATTTCTATTTCGTAATGTTGTTTTCGCCTTGCTTCTTGCAACAGGAATCTCTTTTGCGGTTCCCTGGCTCGGCGTTACTTTTAAAAAATCCACATTTGAAAATCACCTTGCTTTAAATGTAATTGGCGTGCATCCGGAATCGGGCTGCTTTACGGCAGGTATGGTGGCTGGCGACCAGATTATTGGCGTGCAGGGGAAACCGCTCACGGATATGAGCCAGATCCAGTCTGCAGTCACGAGCCATAAGGCTGGCCAGAAGGTAAAGATCGAAATTGCCCGCGACGGTAAAAAGCAAACCTTGAATGTGGCCTTGACAGAACGCCCCGATGACATCAGTAGTCTGACTGGTTCCGCCATCGGCAGTAAGATTGCAAAGTTCGGCGAGAACTTCTACAAGAACGGCGAAAAGCGTAAGGAAAAACCGAAGGCAACACTCCTGGATTTCTGGGCGACCTGGTGCGGTCCCTGCCGCAAGACGCTCCCCGTGCTTGCGAACATCTACAAAAAATACAGCGACAAGGGCGTCGAAATCATCGGTATTGCCGATGAACCGGTCGAAACGCTGAATGCATTCTATGCACAGCAGCATGCCTCGCCGTATCCGCTTTACCGCGACGCCAAAAAAGAAATGTGGATGCGCTATGGCATCCACGCAGTTCCAACACTAATGCTGCTGGATAAGGACGGCTACATCAAGCGGGTCTGGAGCGGAGCTCCTACCGAATACATGATTGAGCAAATCCTTAAAGACGTAATCGATTGATTCGCGGCGGCGGTTGTTATTCAATCGCTGCTTTTTTCTGCGAAGCAAAGATGTCTTCGTATTCTTCTTTGCTAATGCGGGCGTAACCGGTGGTGATGCCGCCGAATTCGTAATAAGCGGAGTCGCCCTTGACACTCATGCAGTAGGGCATGTCCAGAGAATTCTTACCGCAAAGCTTGCCTTCTTGAATGGTGGCGGAGAGGTCGCCGTTCACGTTGCGAATCGTGAAATCTTGATTGTTTTCGGTGAGAACTTCGAAAATCATATTGGCTTCGCCCTTCCAGCAACCGGTATAGTTGGCGTTGTCGCCGCAGCCGAAAAGGAACATCGAAGAAATAAGAGAGGCAGAGATAAGAATTGCTTTTTTCATACTCTTAAAATAGTATTTTTACGGGCGGAAAAATGCAATTTTTTGTTAAACATTTGTACTTAATGGCGCCCGTACTTGCAATTGCTGCATTGTTTGGGGTATATCGTCTCATTAAGGCGAATGACCGCCCGATACCGCATTACGAGCCTAAGCAAACCGAAGAAACATGGTCTGCTGAAGAATACATGCGTCATTTGAACCTTAAGCCTTTTAACCAGCGAGAAGTTCACCGGTTGCTACTCAAGCGCACCCGTCAAAAACCGGGGGTGTACCTTGAAAGTCTGCTCCCCGCGATGGATACGATGGGAATTGAAGTGGTCCGCTGCTACCATAAGGTGATGGGCGACGATTACGTGCCCGTGATTACCAGCGGAAACGATTACCCTTACCATAAGCAAAATTCAAAGCATTACAAGAATGCGGCTATGGATTTCCGCATTGTCGACATGCCCCTGAATAAACGCCGCGAAATTGCTGAAATGGCCCAAGACAAGCTCGGGCCGCGTTTCAAGGTGCTTTGGGAAAAGGGCGAGATGGAGCACCTCCACGTCGAGATGGTCAATATAGAGGAGTGAGTTCCGTGAGCAATAAACGCCTCGTATTGCGATTTCATCGCATAAACTGGCGCCTCAACAATAGAAACAAGCAAGCTTGTTTCTGCTGCACTCGGCTTAGGTTTATTTAACGAGGCGTGATTGACGCCTACGGCGTCCGCGGCTTCACTCGGTCATGAAATTATGCAGGCATAATTTCGCGACTCTCGTTTTGCACGCTTTTGCGAGAGTGAGCGCTTTGGGGACGGACTTAGTCCGATTGGGCGCGAACGGTCTTCCGTGAGCGAAAAACGACCCGTATTAACGGGTCGTAATCGCGAGAGCGCGAGCCAATGGTAAGAACCGATTTATTTGCAGCTCGCGCGGTCTCTTAATGCACCCCATTTCCGTCGGCGACATCGCAGGTCACCGGCTTGCCGTTCACTTCGAGAGCGAGAGCGTCGCAGAACAGGTTGCCACCCTTCACGGAGAGCGCAATCTTCTCGAAGTCCTTCACCTTGAGTTCACGCGGTTCGCTGGGAGCGACACCCTTGAAGAGGGCGCGGTCACCGGGCTTTGCATCTTCAGGTACGGAGACGAGGCGGCAGGTGTGTGCTTCGGCGTCGAGGTCGCCTGCAAAGAGCATGCCCTGGCTCATGATGCCGCGGAGAGCGCTCGGCTTGAGGTTTGCGAACAAGAGAATCTTGCGGTCCTGGAGTTCTTCTGCCTTGTAGCTGCTCTTGAGGCCGCTGCAGATGGTGCGGAGTTCGCCTTCGCCGGCGTCCACCTTGAGCACGTAGAGGCTCGTGGCATCCGGATGGTCGGCCACTTCCTTGATTTGGGCGACGCGCATGTCCATAGCGGCGGGTACGTCGGCAGCCATCAGGGGCTTGTTCTGCTTGGGCTTCGGCTGGGCTTCCTGTTTCTTGACTTCTTCTTCAATACGCGGGAAGAGCGGCTTGCCTTCGCCGAAAGCTTCGCCACCCTTGAGGATACCCCAGGCGAGGTCGTCTGCACTCTGGAACTTGGAACCGATCATGGCGAGACCTTCTTCAGACTTGCCCGGAATTACCGGCCACAGCAAGCAGAGGGAGAGGCGCACGGCTTCGGCAGACACGTAAAGAACCGTTGCGAGTTCGTCCTTGAGGGCGGGGTCCTTCGCGAGTTTCCACGGAGCCTTGACTTCGAGGTAGCGGTTGATGCTACGCACGAGCTGCATGATGGTTTCGATGGACTGGGAGAGGCGGGCCTGCGGCAGGCCTTCCTTGATTTCGGCAATGACCTTGTTTGCAAGATCGATGACTTCCTTTTCGGCATCACCGATGGAGGTTGCTGCAGGGAGCTTGCCTTCGAAGTTCGTGATGACCAAGCGGTGCACGCGGTTCAGCACGTTACCGAGGTCGTTGGCGAGGTCGCTGTTGATGCGGCGCACGAAAGCTTCGTGAGTGAAGTTGGCGTCCTGACCGACGACCATTTCGCGGGCGAGGAAGTAACGGAATGCGTCGATGCCGTACTTTTCCATGTAGTCCATGGGGTTCACCACGTTGCCTGCGGACTTGCTCATCTTTTCGCCGCCGTTCACGAGCCACCAGCCGTGGGCCAAGATGTGCTGCGGGAGCGGAATGTCGAGAGCCATGAGCATGGTCGGCCAGTACACGCTGTGAGTCGTCAAAATGTCCTTACCGATCAGGTGGTAGGTGGCGGGCCAAATCGGCGTGCCGTCGGCGTAAGTCTTGTGGAAGGCGGTGGAGGCACTCACGTAGTTGAGCAAAGCGTCGAACCACACGTAGGTCACGTAGTCGGTGTCAAACGGCAGCGGAATGCCCCAGCTAAGGCGTGCCTTCGGGCGGCTGATGCAGAGGTCGTTCAGCGGCTGGCGCAGGAATCCGCGGATTTCGTTCCAGCGGTAGTCCGGCACAATCCAGTCCTTGTGGCTTTCCAAGAAGTCAATCAGCTTCTGCTGGTAAGAACCCATCTTGAAGAAGTAGTTCTTTTCCTTGAGCCATTCTACCGGGCGGTGGCTGATGGGGTCGCACTTGTTCTCGTCGAGTTCGTCTTCGCCAAAAAAGCGTTCTTCGCCCACGGAGTACCAGCCCTCGTATTCCTTCGAGTAGATTTCACCCTTGTCCCAGAGCTTCTGCAGGCATTCCTGCACAAAGGCCTTGTGTTCCGGCATCGTGGTGCGGATAAAGAAGTCGTTACTGATACCCATCTTCTTCCACAGGTCTTCGAAGCGATGGTAGTATTCGTCCACGTGTTCCTGCGGGGTCACTCCGCGCTTTTCGGCGGCGCGCTGAACCTTCTGGCCGTGTTCGTCGGTGCCGGTCAAGAAGAACGTCTGGTAGCCCAGAATCTTGTGGAAGCGGGTAAGGATGTCCGCGAGGACGGTGGTGTAGGAGTGCCCGATATGCGGGGCGTCGTTAACGTAATAAATCGGCGTTGTAACGTAAAAATTTTTCATGTCCGCAAATTTAGTAAAAGTGTGCAAGGCGAGCAATGCGCGAAAGCTTGCTTTCGCATATTTGAGCCGTAGCCACGGACGCCGAAGGCGTCAAAAGGCGAGCGCCGCGGCAAAGCGTTTACGCTTTGACATGGCCGAGCCGTACAAAATGTGTGCAAGTTGAGTGCCGCAGGTAATGTTTACATTACCTATGGCCGAAACGCAGCCACATGGCGTCGTAGATGCCAAATGCGCTCCGAAGGGGCGCCAAAAGTGAGCGAGTTCTTTGCTCTCTCTTTGGGAAAAATGTACATTGTTTCGTATGAAAAGCTTATTAATGCTGTTTTTTGCGTCGCTGCTTGCGATGACGACTTTTGTTGCCTGTGGAGATTCGTCTTCTGCAGAATCTGATCCGTCGACCGAGACAAAAGATGCCAAAGATACTTTTGTCGACTCCCGTGATGGTCAAACCTACAAGATTGTGACGATCGGTACGCAGACATGGATGGCGGAAAACCTCAATTTCAAAGTGGATTCTAGTTTCTGCTATCAAGATGAAGAAAAAAACTGCGACAAGTACGGTCGCTTGTATACTTGGGCTGCGGCTGTTGGAAAGCCTGAGGACGAATGTGGTCGTGCCCGTGAATGCAATTTGCCTCCAGGACATGTTCAGGGGGCGTGCCCGAGCGGTTGGCACTTGCCTAGCAAGGTTGAATGGGAAACTTTGTTTGATGCCGTCGGTGGCGAGTACACGGCTGCCAAGGTGCTCAAGTCTACATCTGGCTGGAAGGATAATGGCAACGGAACGGACGATGTAGGTTTTTCTGCGTTGCCTGATGGTGAGGGATATTCCGCGGATTTCTGGAGTGCTACGGAGGATATTGGTGAAGAAATCCGCGCCTACGAAGTGACCCTGCACAGCGAGCACGACGACGCGTCATTAGGTGGCGATGCAAAGGATATCTTGGCTAGTGTCCGTTGCCTCAAGAGCGAAGTATCTTCGCCAAGCGATGTAGTATTGGCATCGCCGTGTAAAACGGATCAGGAGGATACATGTGTATATGGAGAGTTGACTGATTTCGATGGGCAAACCTACAAGACAGTGACCATTGGTACGCAGACATGGATGGCCGAAAACCTAAACTACGATGCGGACGGTAGCTATTGCTATAATGACGATACAACAAATTGTTCCAAATACGGTCGCCTTTACACATGGATGACTGCTATTGGATACGTTTCTGATTCTAGTTCTAGTCGTATATACAATCTGCCATCGGGACTTGTTCAGGGGGTATGCCCGAGTGGTTGGCACTTGCCTAGCAAGGCTGAATGGGAAACTTTGTTTGCCGCGGTCGGGGGGGCGTTGACAGCTGGTGAGGTGCTCAAGTCTATGTCCGGTTGGGATAGTCGCGGCAAAGGTACGGATATTTTTGGTTTTTCAGCGCTCCCTGCTGGTTACAAAAAAGTTTATGACGGCTTTTTTGGCCGCAATGGCGAGTCAGAATACGATGGCAGTTGTGCCTATTTCTGGAGTGTTACGGAGAACCTTAACGATTACGCCGCTCAGTATGCCTACGGCGCGTGCCTAAGTTATGGCAATGGGGATGCTTATCTGTATTACGATAACAAGGGAGATGCTTTTTCTGTTCGTTGTCTAAAGGATGATGAAAAAACGACAGTTGCAAATCCACTTCGCGACGTAGCATTGGCATCGCCGTGTAAAACAGATCAGGTGGATACATGTGTATATGGGGAGTTGACCGACTCTCGTGATAGTCAGACGTACAAAACTGTATCTATCGGTACGCAGACGTGGATGGCGGAAAACCTTAATTACGAAATGGATGATAGCTACTGCTTCAATGATGATACAATAAATTGTGCCAAGTATGGACGGCTTTATGGGGCGGATGCTGCAATGGCAACGGTATGTCCGAGTGGTTGGCACTTGCCTGATTGGGTAGAATGGGAAATTTTGATTGCCGCCGTTGGAAGAATTTCAAAGACTGCAGGCGGAATGCTGAAATCGCAGACGGGTTGGGACTTTGATCGCAACGGCACAGATGCCTTCGGTTTTTCTGCAATCCCTGCTGGCAGAAGGAGTTTGGGGTACAAGAATTCTGAGTCTTCCGCATTTTTCTGGAGTTCCGAAAAGAACTGTATCATGCTAAAGTACGAATTGAGTTCAGTCATCTATAGATATGAGGTCTGGGTCCCGTACGAAAAGTCCAGTGGAGCCGCATATTCAGTCCGCTGTATCCAGGACTAGTTGAAATATTGTTAGGTAAACTTTTTTGACAGGAGAAATTTGTATGTCTTTCATGGATTTGGCCAAGAACCGTTATAGCTGCCGAGCATTCACTGCCCAGGCCGTAGAACTCGAAAAACTCGCCCAGGTGCTCGAGGCGGGCCGCATTTCCCCAACGGCGGTCAACGCACAGCCCGTGACCGTGAAGGTCATCAAGTCCCCCGAGGCGCTCGAAAAGATTCGCGGCATTACCCGCATGGCCTACAACGCCCCCGTCGTTTTGATGGTTTGCTACGACGAACCCAACTGCTACACCGCCGAAAAGTACAACGACAACTTCAATAGCGGCGTGATGGATGCGAGCATCGTTACCACCTCGATGATGATGCAGGCGACCGACCTCGGGCTTGCTACCCTTTGGGCCCGCGGATTTAACGCATCGTACATCGAGAGCGCGTTTAACTTTCCGGACAACTTAAAGTTGGCCTGCCTCCTGGATATCGGCTACGCCGACCCCGAGAACGGCGGCCCTTCGCCCAGGCACCCCGTGCGCAAGAGCATGGAAGAATTCGCTTCCGAAGTTTAAAATGGGAAGATTTATTCTACCTTGATTTGGTAGTCTTCGCTGGCAACAGAACCGATGTAGAGCTGGATGACTTTCTGGGCGTGCTCGCGCGCCCTGCGTTTCAGTTCGTCGTTGTTTTCTTCTTCGTACTTCTTCTGTTCGACGATAAAGAACTGCTTGAAGTCCTCGAACCGGATGTCGTTGAACCAGCCTTTCTTTTCCCACAAAACCTGGATGCTCTTGAAGTCAATGCTGTGGCTTAGAATCTTGGGCTCGGGGAGGATGATGAGGATGGTTTTAGTGATGGGATCGATGCTTGTCTTGATTTCCTTCAGGTCGTAACCCAGCTTGACGTCGCCCTGGTAAATCAGCATGAACTCCTTGATGGACTTGTTGATTCGCCAATCGGGCATGTATTCCAGGAGTTTTTTGGCGTCCTGGTAGTTCGCGTTCTTGCGGTAGTGGTGGTGCAGGGTGGCGAGTTCCGAAATCTCGCTTATTCGCTGCTCCACGAACGCGCTCGTGATGCTTGGGCCCGTGGGTTCGGCGGGTTCCATTTTTTTCATGACGAAAACCGTCGCGGCAACCGTCGCGCACACGAGAAGGAGGAGGGATACCAGCTTTAGCGTCAACTTCATACTATAAATCTACTGCAAAAAAAAGAAAAGAGTACTAGCAATAGTAAGAAATTGTTCCAAAGAAATCTTTCCATTTATTGACCACTTCTTCGTTCCTAGCTTCGATAATCCGAAGAATATTATGAAGAATTTGCGGATTGATGCGAGAATTGTTATGGGCTAGCAGGCATTTGCCTGCTTTTGTAATCCAGATCTTTGTGGCGTTTGCACTGGGCGCTCCTTCAGACACGTGGACGTGGATTGGCTCCAACGGATCGTTTTCGTTGGACCAAAAATAAACCCAGAAAGAACCTATTTTAAAGATTTGCGGCATTGCTAAACCCACCTTTCTGAGAAAATTCCATTATCAGATGAGCTGTCGACTCAATCACCTTTCTGTAGCGATCGAGTTCCTCATCTGAAAAACCGAATATATCTTCCCATGTGTAGGAGGGTAAATAGCATGTCGCTCGATGGAAGCCATCTTTTGCATCGGGCTTTTCGATGTACACCTTGACGCGCCCGTCATTGCCCATTTCGGAATGGACAATTTCAGCGTTGTCGTCTAATGTCATGAAAGGGTACATCATATTGCTAAATGGCAATATAACTTTTTCCTGCCTAGTCTGGCTAGTATTCATTTTTCGCTCCTTCCGCCTACATGCTGGAAAAGACGGGGGTATGATGTTATTGTTTAATCAAATGCTAGTGTACATTTGTGTACTTAATATATGTTATTGAATAGCGATTGTCAAGTTAAAAAATGAATTTTTACAAATTTCCATATTGGAATAGTCCTTTGGACTCTTTTTATGTTTGAGGAATATATATTATAACGAATAGAGTCTTTGGAGAATTTATGCATTTTAATTTGTTTTTTGCTTTAGGTGTAGCGATGATTTTTGCGGCTTGTTCGCAATCGGTTTCTCCTCCTTCAGATGACGAGGAAACTTCTACTGTAAGTAGCTCTAGTAAAAAAGGGAAAAGTTCTAGTAGCAAGGAGAACGAGAAACATTCATCTAGTAGCGCAGACAAACAGACTAATAGTAGTTCTAGCGAAAAGGTTGATAGCGACAAATCAAGTAGTTCTTCTGTGGATGAGTTAGATGATGATTGTGTTGGCGATACTGGTGAACCTTGGGACGGGACCACGGCTAAGGATTTTGCGTGCGGTGCGGGAACTAAGTTGAGTCCGTACGTTATTTTGACTGCAGAGCAGCTTGCGCACCTTTCTTTCGTGGTGAATGCAGGTGATAAGGATTATAGTGGTAAGTATTTTAAGCTTGGGGCTGACATCAAGCTGAACAAGGGTGATGTTATTGATGAAAATGGTGCTTTGGTTGGGGACTCTACAAAACTCCACAAATGGACTCCTATTGGAAATTCAAGTGTTACCTTTGATGGCAATTTTGATGGTGCAGGACATACGATAAGCGGGATGTTTATCAATACCACCAGTACGCATAATGGTTTGTTTGGGCATAGTAGTGGAACGGTGCAGAATTTGACGGTAGAAAATTCTTGGGTGTATGGTGGTAAAAATACTGGAGCTGTTGTTGGATATAATATTGGAACTGTAGAGAAGGTGACAAACTATGCTAGTGTGTCTGGACAGGAAGAATGTGTTGGTGGTGTTATAGGAAATTCGTATCAAAGGGATTATTCGTCAAATTCAGTTGTAAATAATGTGGCAAATAAGGGGATTGTTAGCGGAGGTCCCAAAGTTGGTGGTATTGTAGGATGCGCTGCTAGCGTTTCTTTAGATGGTGCTGAAAACTTTTCCCCTATTGATGGTTATGGCTTTGTTGGCGGCGTAGTTGGAATTATTGGAACCTCTTCACGAAATGATTTCAAAAAATTAAAAAATAGTGGAAAAATTACAGGAAAACACTTTGTTGGTGGCGTTTCTGGAATTTGTGGAGGCATTGCTTCTTATAATAAAGAATCTAGTTCTTATTCGTGCTTAAATGCCTATAAGTGTGGTTCTTTCTCAAATGCTTATAATCATGGACCTGTCATAGGGGAAAAATATGTTGGAGGGGTTTCTGGAGTAGTGTGCTCAGGAGATGTTTCCTCTTTTGGTAATGTTGCTGATATTGAAGGGAAATATGGTACAGCAGGCATTGTGGGGTCTGCAGTATATGTAACATCAAAATATTTGTACAATGTTGGTGATGTTAATGGCGAAGAATATGTTGGTGGTATCTTCTCCTATAATAAGGAAGGCGTTACAAGTTCGGCCTATTCTACAGGCAAAGTCGATGGCGATTCGCTTGTCGGCTTGATGATTGGCTACAACTACAATACCACGATGGCAGACTACTACTATCTGGAACAAGGCGATCAAGAACCCTTCGGCCTCAATAACGGTGGGGGAGTCGCAACGCCTAAAACAGGTGACGAAATGAAATCCGAGGATTTTGCTGAACTTCTTGGCGAAGCTTTTACCTACGATTCTGGTCTTAATGGCGGCTTTCCTGTGCTTGTTTGGGAGAACGAATAGCGCCCAGCCTCTTAAATTTTTATATTTGTCCTTGTTAAATTTTAACAAGGACATTTTTATGCGTGATCAGTTCGAAAGCCCGCTTATCAAGCGTTACGCCAGCAAGGAAATGAGTTTCATCTTCAGCCCGCAGTACAAGTTCCAGACTTGGCGGAGGCTGTGGATTTACCTCGCCGAATCCGAAATGGA
>JAEEGG010003946.1_pt1 | contig 36424 bp, 27 predicted proteins | sample 9134161 | NCBI WGS metagenome assembly JAEEGG01 (sample SAMN16246543, study PRJNA631951) | gut metagenome | biome: gut microbiome; feature: rumen; material: CR-attached | host: Bos | place: Iran: Karaj | collected 2018-10
GTTGGGGCGGGTCACGGGATCGCCGTCCGGGTTGTTGCGCGGCGGACGGGTGACGGTCGTATCGGCGCAGAACACCACGACGGCTGCGGCCGAATTGAAGGTCTTCAAATTGAAATTGTTCTCGAAAATGCGGCCGAACTGCGTCTTGTCGGTCACGACCACGAAGTGCCAGGGCTGGATATTCGAGCCGGAAGGGGCAGCCATGGCGGCCTTCAGCATAGCCTCCATATATTCATCCGGAATGACCTGGTCGGTAAAGGAGCGCACGCTCTTGCGGCTCATGATGGTCTGGATCGTCTCGTTGTCGACGCCCGTCGTTTTCGCAGCTTTCTCCTCGCATTTGCAGGAGCAAACCGTCAGCGCAGTCAGCAATGCCGCGCAGAGTAAAAAGGTCTTTTTCATAGGATTGGATTCGGTTTATCGAAAACAAATGTAGAAAAATTTCACAAACTCCGCAAGGCCTCGACAGGGTCGAGAGCGGCGGCGCGGCGGGCCGGCAGAAGACCTGATGCGAGACTGACCGCCAGCGACAGGACCGTAGCGGCCAGCAGCCAGCCCCAGGGAACGACGAAACGTCCGTCCAGTCCCCGGGCTACAAGGGCACCCAACAAAAGCCCCAGCAGAACGCCGACGCCGTTACCGGCCTGACCGATCAGGACGGATTCCATCAGGAACTGCATCTCAACGGCACGTGCCTTGGCGCCCAGGGCCCTGCGCGTGCCGATTTCTCTTGTCCGCTCCTTGACCGACACTAGCATACTGTTCATCAGACCTACCGACGCACCCAGCATCGTGATCAGGCCGATGGCCAGGGCGATCATCGACAATTTGGAGCGCAGCGAGGCGACCATCTCCTGGGCGCCGTCGGCCTGTACGATGTCGAAATCGGGTCCGGATCCCGGCGGCAGCCGGCGCACGGCGGCCATTTGGCGGCCGGCTTCGGTCACCGCCGCAACCTGTGAGATACCGGCAGGTACCCGTATCGTGATGCAGCAGCCGGAGACCGCCCCGTCGAGAGGGATCAATACGGCGCTGTCGAGATTCGTCCCGAACAGGGCGCCCTGCCGGTCGAGCACGCCGACCACGCGGTAGCGGCCGGAGCCGCAGGAAATCATCTCGCCCAATCCGTCGCCGTCACCGAACAGTTTTTTGCGGACATTGTCGCCCAACAGGACCACGGGCTGCCGATCCTCGATCTCCCGGGACGAAAAATTACGGCCGGCGGCCAGTTCCAGGCCCTGGCACGCCAGATACTGCTCATCGCAGGAAATCACGAGGACCACCGGATCGGTAGCCGAACCGCCGCTTCGCACCTGCGCCCGCTTATTGCGCAATGACCAGACGGAGGATGCGGAGTGGAGCGGGTGATATTCCGTTGAACGAGCATTTTTCTGCGAGGGCAACGGAATATCAGAGCGAAACGGAGCAGTAAAATCCTGCGCCTGCCGGAGCGTAATCGGCGGAGCATCTTCTTTCGGCTGAATCGTAAACAAGCCTGCACCCAGTTTGCCGAAACTGCCGACCACCCGGTCGGCCAGCACGGCCACGGCAGTCTGGATGCCTACCAGCGAAGCGACGCCGACGGCAATGATGGCAACGGTCAGCCGCGCGCGGCGGCGATTGGCCAGAACAGCATCAAGGGCGAAACGGAAAACATCTCTCATCACAGATCCTCCAAAAGATTTGACTTTCAAAAATAGGAAAATTTCGCGGTTTAAACTAAATTTGCAGGATAATATGCACTTATTTTACACGAAAGTTTCCCATGGAAGAAAAACCGCGTTCCAAACGCCCCTACACGAAGCGCAGCAGCGACGGAAACCGTCCGCAGCGCAGATCATACGGCGCCCGCGCCACCGATGAGAATCGGTCCGACGCGCCGACCTCCTATCGTCGCAGAGACGACAAACCCGCTTACGCAAAATCCGGCAACCGGAAACAAGACGACCGGAAACCTTACGACCGCAAGCCCTACGACCGCAAGCCCTACGACCGCAAGCCGGACTATCAGAAGAAATATACGCCGAAGCCCAGGGCCAAGGCGGCGGCCCCTGCCGAAGAAAACGGCCCGGTCCGTCTCAACAAGTATATCGCCAATTCCGGCATCTGCTCCCGCAGGGAGGCCGACATGTTCATCGAGACCGGCCAAGTGACGGTCAACGGCGTGAAGGTCACCGAACTGGGCACGAAGATCGACCCGTCCAGGGACGACGTCCGCTTCAACGGTCAGCGCATCCGGGGCGAAAAGAAAGTCTATCTCGTGATGAACAAACCCAAGGACTTCGTCACCACGATGGCTGATCCCCACGCCGACCGGACCGTGATGGACCTCATCTCCAAGTCCCTGTGCCCGGAACGCGTGTTCCCGGTAGGCCGTCTCGACAAGGCCACCACGGGCGTCCTGCTCTTCACCAATGACGGTGACCTGACAGAGAAGCTCACCCACCCGAAACACGAAGTACGCAAGATTTACCACGCCACTCTCGACAAGAACCTGACGAAAGAAGACTTCGAGAAGATCCTGGACGGCATCGAACTGCCGGACGGCCCGATTGCGGCCGACGCCCTTTCCTACGTGGACGACGACAAGAGCCAGGTGGGCCTGGAAATCCATTCGGGACGCAACCGCATCGTCCGCCGCATCTTCGAATCGCTGGGCTACAAGGTCAAGAAACTCGACCGCGTGTATTTCGCAGGCCTGACCAAGAAGAACCTGCGCCGCGGCGCCTGGCGCTTCCTCGAAGAGAAAGAGATCGCTTTGCTCAAGATGGGGGCTTTCGAATAATGGCTGCGGAAAACAAGACCCCGAAACAGCATCGGGCAGGGTTCGTCAACATCATCGGCAACCCGAACGTCGGCAAATCGACGCTGATGAACGCCCTGGTGGGCGAGAATCTCTCCATCGTAACGGCCAAGGCACAGACCACGCGCCACCGCATCATGGGCATCGTCAACGGCGAGGACTGGCAGATCGTCTATTCCGACACGCCGGGCATTCTCAAGCCCAGTTATGCCCTGCAACAGAGCATGCTCGACTTCGTGGACACGGCCATCGGCGACGCCGATATCATCCTCTACGTCACCGACGTCGTGGAGAAGAAAGACAAGAACGAGGCCTATGTCGAGAAGCTCCGCCAGCTCACCTGCCCCGTGCTCATCGTGCTCAACAAGATCGACCTGAGCGACCAGGCCACCGTACTCGGGCTGATGGAGGAGTGGAAGGCCCTCGTGCCCAACGCCGAAATCTTCCCCGCCTCGGCCCGGGAGAAATTCAACCTCGAGAACATTTTCGAGGCGATCCTGGCCAAACTGCCCGTCAGCCCGCCGTGGTATGACAAGGAGCAGTTCACCGACAAGAGCATGCGCTTCTTCGCCTCGGAGATCATCCGGGAAAAGATCCTCGAAAACTACGACAAGGAGATTCCCTACTGCACCGAGGTCGTCATCGAACGGTTCAAGGAAGGCGAGGTCCGCTACGACATCGGCGCCGTGATCAACGTGATGCGCGACTCCCAGAAAGCGATCATTATCGGCAAGGGCGGCAGCGCCCTCAAACGCGTGGCCACGCAGGCCCGGCTGGAAATGGAGCATTTCTTCCAGAAGAAAGTGTTCCTGCAGGTTTTCGTGAAAGTGGAGCCCGACTGGCGCGAAGACAAGAAGAAACTCAGACAATTCGGATACATACTTGACTAAAGGATTCAGTGAAATGAAAGAAGACGACGAGAACGACGAACTGGAAGAGCTGGAAGAAGAGATTCCCGAAGAAGAGGAAATGGATCAGATCGTTGACGAAGATTCGGTCGACGAGACCGCCTTCGGCAAATACGACAGGCTGGTAGCCGAAGGCGAGAACAAATACAAGCTTTCCGGCATGTACCGGGACTGGTTCCTCGACTATGCCTCCTATGTGATCCTCGACCGCGCCGTCCCCCATATCGAAGACGGTCTCAAGCCTGTGCAACGCCGTATCCTGCACGCGATGCACAAAGTCGAGGACGGCCATTACCACAAGGTGGCCGGCATCGTGGGCGACACGATGAAATACCACCCGCACGGTGACGCCTCGATCAAAGACGCGCTCGTAGGCCTTGGCCAGAAGGAATACCTGGTGGACACCCAGGGAAACTGGGGCAACATCTTCACCGGCGACGCAGCTGCCGCTTCGCGATATATCGAGGCCCGTCTGAGCAAGTTCGCCCTCGAAGTCGCCTTCAACAAGAAAATCACGGAATGGGTACCTTCCTACGACGGGACGAACCAGGAGCCGGTCGTCCTGCCGATGAAGTTTCCGCTCCTGCTCGCGCAGGGCACCGACGGCATCGCCGTGGGCCTGGCGGTCAAGATCCTGCCGCACAACTTCAATGAACTGCTCGACGCCTGCATCGCGGCCCTCCGCGGCAAGGACTTCGAACTCTATCCCGACTTCCCTACCGGCGGCCTGATCGACTGCTCGCGTTACAACAACGGCCTGCGCGGCGGAAAGGTCAAGATCCGCGCACGCATCGTCAAGACCGACAAACGTACGCTGACGATCACCGAAATCCCGTACGGACAGACCACCGAAAGTCTGATCGATTCGATCATCAAGGCCAACGACAAGGGCAAGATCAAGATCAAGAAGGTCGACGATATGAGCAGCAGCGGCGTGGAAATCAACATCACGCTCCAGAACGAGGTGTCGCCCGACAAGACCATCGACGCTCTGTACGCCTTCACCAATTGCGAGATCGCCCTCTCCCCCAACGCCTGCGTGATCATGGACCGCAAGCCGCACTTCCTGGGCGTGGACGAGATCCTCCGCTACAACGCCTCGCACACACGTGACCTTTTCCAGCAGGAACTGCAGATCCTGCTCGACGAACTGGAAGGCGACTGGCACTGGTCGAGCCTCGAAAAGATCTTCTTCGAACAGAAGGTGTACCGCATCCTCGAGAACGACGCGGCCTCCTGGGAGGAGCAGTTGAAAGACGTGGAGCGCGAAATGGGCAAGTACCAGCACCTGCTGCGGCGGCCCATCACGCCGGAAGACATCGCCAGACTGGTTGAGAAGCCGGTGCGGAAGATTTCCCGTTTCGACATCAAGGCCGCCGAGGAGAAGATCCGCGGCATCGAGGCCGACATCGAAGAGGTGAAGAACAATCTGGAGCACCTGACCGAATTCACGATCCGCTACTTCCAGCAGCTCAAGCGCAAGTACGGCGCCCGCTTCCCGCGCAAAACCGAAATCTCCACCTTCGAGAACATCCAGGCCGAGAAAGTCATCACCCTCAACGCCAAGCTCTACGCCAACAAGGCCGACGGCTTCGTGGGCACCGATCCCAAGAAGATCGACGGGGCGGAATACATCTGCGACTGTTCGGACATCGCCGAAATCGTGGTCTTCATGAAGAACGGAAAGTATCTGGTCACGAAGGTCAAGGACAAGGCGTTCATCGGGAAGGACATCATCCACGCGGCCGTATTCAACCGGAAAGACGAGCGCACGGTGTACAACGTGGTGTACCGCGACGGGAAACCGGGCGGTGTGTATTATGCCAAACGCTTCGCCATCACCGGCATCACGCGTGACAAGGAATACGACCTGACCCTCGGTAAGCCGGGCTCTACGGTGCTCTGGTTCACGGCCAACAGCAACGGCGAGGCGGAAGTGCTCCGCGTCCAGTACCGGCCAAGGCCGAAACTCAAGAAACTGGTGGACGAATACAATTTCGCCGACCTGGCCATCAAGGGGCGCACATCCCGGGGCAACGTCGTCACGAGCAAGAATTCCATCCAGCGCATCACACTGAAGGCCAAGGGCGTCTCCACGCTCGCCGGCAAGCAGATCTGGCTCGACGAAGATATCTACCGTCTCAACGATGCGGGCCGCGGCCTGTATCTGGGCGAATTCTCGGAGGGCGACCAGATCCTGGTCCTGTGCAAGGACGGTTCCTATTATACGACCGGTTTCGACCTGAGTACGCATTTCCAGGGCGACATTATGCGGGTCGAGAAGTTCGATCCGGAGAAGATCTTCTCCGCCCTGTATTACGACGGACCAGCCAAATCCTTCTATATCAAACGTTTCAGCTTCGAGCCGAACAACGGCATAGCAGTAAGTTACATCGCCGACGGCAAAGGTTCAAAGATGCTGGGACTGAGCGAAGACCGCTGGCCGCAGCTGGAGGTCACCTTCAAGGGGAAAAATGCCGGCAGGGAACCGGAACGGATCGACGTGGAACAGTTCATCGGCAAGAAGGGTTTCCGTGCCAAGGGAAAGAAGGTATCTTCGCTGGAGGTCAAGTCCGTGCAGTTCGTGGAACCGCTGGTGAAAGAAGAGCCCGAACTGCCGGAGGATCCCGACACCCCCGAAGAGCCTGACACGGCATCAGTCCCCGACATCGGCACCGAAACCCCCGCCGAGCCGAACTGGAGCAACCCTTCTGAACCGACACTGTTTTAGGCCGTGGCGCTTACCGCGTTGATTATCAGTAATATACAAAGAATCGTGTGCGCGTTTTTACGCACACGATTTTCGAGAATCAACTGAAAACCAGATATTTATCTGCCACATGATTGCAGCACTGACAGGATTTATGGCGAGCGGGAAGACGACGTTCGGACGGGCGGCGGCGGAGCGGCTCGGGTGGGCGTTCGTGGATCTCGACGAGCTGATTGCGTCCCGGTACGGGACGCCGGCGGAGATTTTCGCCGCCGGCGGCGAGGGGCGCTTCCGCGAGATTGAATCGCAGATGCTCGACGAGGCGCTTGCGGCGGAACACGATACCGTGCTGGCCCTCGGCGGCGGTACCATCCTGCGCGAGGAGAATCTGCATCTGCTGAAGGAGCACGCCACGCTTATCTGGCTCGACACCTCGTTCGACATCATCCTCCAGGAAATCGAAAACGCCGAAAGGCCGGTTGTCAAGGGCCTGCCGGCAGAGGGCATCCGGGCCCTGTACGATGCGCGACGGCCACTGTACGCTGCCGCAACCGACATCATATTCCCCATAGAATCAACCGATTACGAACAGGTCATCACTGAATTGTCCACCCTCATCCGATCAATATGAAAGCTTTCCGTCTCCTGCTGACCCTGACTGCGCTGCTCCTCCTCGGCGCCTGCACCCACAAGAACGAGAACCTGCCTGCCGACGCCATCGTACTCCGCAGTCCGGACGCACAACTGGAACTGAAGTTTGCACTGGTTGACGGTGTGCCAGAGTACAGCCTCTCCCGCCACAGCGAGGCTGTCATCCTGCCCTCCCGCCTGGGATTCGCTCTCCTCGACCGGGAGAATCTGGACCGGGGATTCACCCTATGCGGAACCTCATTCGATTCTTTCGACGAGACCTGGGAACCGGTCTGGGGCGAAGAAGCGCAGATCCGCAATCATTACAACGAACTACTGGTGAATCTCCGCAAGGAATCGGGCGAGGCCATGGACATCCGCTTCCGGCTCTATGACGACGGCCTGGGTTTCCGCTACGAGTTCCCGCTTGAGAACAAACTCACCTATTTCAAGGTCCGGGAAGAATTGACGGAATTCGCCCTGACCGAGGATCCGACGGCCTGGTGGGTGCCGGGTGATTATGACATCCAGGAATTCTGCCCTACGGAATCCAGGTTGTCCGAAGTCCGGACTGCGAGCGACTCCGTGCGCGCGAAAGGAGGCTGGCCGCGGGTCCAGTCGTCGCCCACGGGCGTCCAGACCGCCCTGCAGATGAAGACCGATAAAGGCCTGTATCTCAACATCCACGAAGCCGCCACACTCGACTACCCCACCCTGCACCTCGACTGGGGTGAAAAGGACCACGTGTTGCGCGCCAACCTGACGCCCGACGCGGAAGGCGTGAAAGGCCGTCTGCAGGCACCTTGCAAGACGCCCTGGCGTACCGTGATGGTCTGCGAAAGTGCCCCGGAAGTGCTGGCGTCACGGCTCATCCTGAACCTCAACGAGCCTTGCGCGATCGACGACGTGAGCTGGATCCATCCCGTCAAGTATATGGGCGTGTGGTGGGAGATGATCACCGGAAAGAGCCACTGGTCCTATACGAGTGACTACCCTTCGGTCCAACTGGGCGTGACGGACTACGAGCACGCCAAGCCGCACGGCAGGCACGGTGCGAACAACGAAAACGTGCGCCGGTATATCGATTTTGCCGCGGAGAACGGTTTCGATGCCCTGCTGATCGAAGGCTGGAACATCGGATGGGAAGACTGGTACGGTTGCCAGAAGGATTTCGTCTTCGACTTCCTCACCCCGTATCCCGATTTCGACCTGCCCGCACTCAACCAGTATGCCCACCAGAAAGGCATCCGGCTGATCATGCACCACGAGAGTTCCTCGTCCACGCTCAATTATGAGCGTTGGATGGAGCAGGCCTATACGCTGATGAACCAATACGGCTACGATGCGGTCAAGAGCGGCTATGTGGGCGCGATCATCCCCTACGGCGAGCACCACTACAGCCAGCCGATCAACAACCACTACCACTACGCCATCGTCGAGGCCGCGAAGCATCACATCATGGTCGACGCCCACGAAGCCGTGCGGCCTACCGGCCTGTGCCGGACCTGGCCCAACATGATCGGCAACGAGAGCGCCATGGGCAATGAGTTCCGGAGCATCATCGAGCCCGGCCACACCACCATCCTGCCGTTCACCCGGCAGCAAGGCGGCCCGATGGACTTCACGCCCGGTATTTTCGAGATGGACATTGCGAAGGTCAACCCCGATGACCCGCAGAAGATGCGGCACACGCTCTGCAACCAGCTGGGCCTCTACGTGACCTTCTATTCGCCGCTCCAGATGGCGGCCGACCTTCCCGAAAACTACGCCCGCTTTATGGACGCCTTCCAGTTCATCAAGGACGTGGCCGTCGACTGGGACAAGAGTCTCTATCTGGAGGCAGAACCCGGCGCGTACATTATCACGGCCCGGCATCCGAAAACGGCTACGCTCAATTCGGGCCGGCTCAGCGGCCATTCCAGCGTATATGATTTCGTTTACAAGGACGGTCACCTGCACGACGTATGGTACGTGGGCGGCATCACCGACGAGAACGCCCGGGAGTTTTCCGTAAAACTGGACTTCCTGCAACCCGGCCTGCAATATGAAGCCACCATCTACGCCGATGCGCCCGACGCCGACTTCGAAACCAATCCGCAGGCCTATACCATCACGAAACAGACCGTGGATTCCTCCACGGTCCTGAACTTGCGGATGGCCCGTTCGGGCGGCTTCGCCGTCTCGCTGCGCTCGCTGTAATAATCAGCAGGCTATTCGTTTAGGATTTCTGCTATTGTCGAGTAGATCTCCTCTCCCCGCAGGCCTCGCTTCAGGATGGTACCGTCGGGCGCGAAGAGGATCAGGTGGGGAATCGCATTGACGCCGTACAACTCACCCGGGATCTTCTGCGCATCGAAAATCTGATGCCAGGGCATATCGAGTTTAGCCAACGCGGCTTCCGTGTCCGCGCGCTTGTCGCTGACAGCGACGCTCACCACGTCGAAGCGGTCGCCCGCAAAAGCTTCCCACGTTTTCTTGATATACGGCATCTCCGCCTTGCAGGGGCCGCACCAGGAAGCCCAGTGGTCGAGCAGGATATACTTGCCTTTGCCCACATAGTCGGAAAGTTTCACATCCGTGCCGTCGGGATTGCCGCCGACGACCGTATAGTCCGTGAACGGCTGACCGACAGCCGTCCTGTTCTGCAGTTCGATCGACTCGAAGGCTTTTCGGACCAGAAAGAAATCGCGTACCCGGTCGGTGACCGTCTGCCGGTAGAGCGCCAGAAAGGCGGACGTATCGACGTGGGCGAGATCCTCGAGTGCAACGGCGCCCAGGAGATTGTCGGGGTTGGCCTTGACGACCGAATCGGTCAGCGCGGCCTTCTCGGCCCGCTGGTCACGCTTGTATGCGTAAAAGCGTTTGTGGAAAGCGTTGTAAGCGTCGGTCATCGGCGTGCCGCCGGTGGTCCGTTCATCGATATCGGCCGTGACGGTGCCCGGTTCCAGGATGAGGGAGACCCGCGTCTTTTCGCGGCCCACATAGACGAAGCAAGGCTCTTTCACATCGCCCGTAAAGGAGAACCTGCCGTCCTGAACCGAAGTCACCGCCAGCGTGTCGCCGCGGTCCAGATCGATCAGATAGACCTCCGTCCCGTCGTCGGTCGTGAAGATACCGTCGATCGTGTAAGCGTTCCTGCCGCAGGAAAGCACAACGGTGGCCAGGCATACAGCCGCCATAACAAACCGCGTCGCCATAACGGACATCATTTAAACATAGACTTCATCGGCCGGCCGCGCCAGGCCTTCGGGATCTTCAGTCCGAGCGCGTAGGCCAGTGTCGCCGTCAGATCGTACTGCATCATCGGCTCTTCCAGGATATATCCTTCGCGGATATGTTTGCCGAACAGGATGAAAGGCGTCTCCAGATGCGCCATTTCCAGTTTCCCGTGGCCTTTGCCGGAACCGCCGTGGTCGGACGAGAAGACGAAGATCGTGTCGTCGAATATCCCGGCATCCATCGCCGCCTGGAAAATGAGGCCGACCATCCGGTCGACTTCGACGAGACAGTCGTAATACTCCGGCGATTCCCAGCCGGCACGGTGTCCCACTTCGTCCACGTCGCCGATGTAAAAGGTAAAGAAAACCGGTTTATGGAACTTGATGTACTCCACTGCCCGTTCCAGCGTGTAACGCTCCATCGTATAGCCTTCCGGTTCGTGATACCCCGGATCATACAGATGGTAGTTGATCACAGCCGTGTCGATCAACGGTCCGATCCCGTCCCAGTTGTACACGCAGCCCGACTCGGCCTTCGGCCGCTGCTCGCGGAGAAGCGTGTAGATGGTCGGGGGCATCCCCCGGCCGTTGTCCAGCACGGCCGGAATCTCAGGCTTGGAAGAATTCCAATTGCCGTATCCGTGCTGTTCGGTCGGCAGGCCGTTGAAAATGGTGGCCCAGTTGATAGCCGACGACGATGGCATCACGGAACGCTTCTCCAAAGTGTAACTTCCCTGGTTCATCATCATCCAGATATTGGGCATCCGGCCCAGGAGGACGGGATCCTTGAAAGCCGGCGTCGATACGCCATCCACGCCGATAAAGATAACGTGCCTGGCTTTCGGGCGGGCGGCGGAAGCATCGAGACAGCAGGCGGCCAGTACCGCCAGCGTGATCAGCAGAAGTCTTTTCATAGTTGAGTCGGATCTTTTGTCAAATATAGCAATTTCCGCCGATTAATTGTCAGGTTATTGATTAATCTCCAAATAATATATATATTTGCATAAAATATATATATGAATACTTCTTTCACCAAGCGGAAACTGATTGATTTGAACCTGCCGGTCTTTAAGGCCCTTTCACAACAGGCCCGAAAAGAAGGTGTGTCTTTGAAAAAGTTCATTGAGAACCTGCTGGAAGCTGAAGCGGAACGCCGGCAGCCGGCCGTTCCGGCAGGCGTAACCGATCCAAGAATCCTGAGTCTGGTCGGCGTAGTGAAGAATTCAATCGAGAACGAAGAGGCCGGATCGGACGAACGGCTTCAATACATCCTGTCGAAATGAATCCCCGCCTCTTTCTCGACACCAACATCCTGCTGGATATCCTGCTGGAGCGTCCCGGCTACCAGTCCGCACTCGAAGTTATTCAAGCCGGATCCGATGGTAAAATATCCCTGCACACCTCCATCCTCTCAATGGCCAATATTGCCTATGTCCTCCGCAAGACGCTGAATCAGAACATCCTGATTCCAACACTGAAACAAATTTCAATCTTGGTGGATGTTCTCCCGATGGATGCGGCAATCCTGGACAAAGCACTGCTTCTTTCAGGGCCTGACTTCGAAGACACCCTGCAAGCTGTCTGCGCCGCACAAGGCAACTGTGACCTGCTTGTCACCCATAATCCCAAACATTTCAATATACAGCCGGGGCTCGTCCCCGATTGGACGAGCCCCAGAATCATTGCGCCGGAAGAATTCGTGTAGCGCTTATTCTCCGAACAGCGTATCGAGATACTTGTAGAATTCTTCGCTTTCGCCGACAATAATCTTGTTGATGTTGCCGTCGGGATCGATGATGATTTTAGTGGGATAGCCGGGTACGGCGTATTTGTCGGGCGTGCCGTCGGCGTCGGCGTTATAGACGTGGAGCCACGGGAGTTCATATTTCTCGACAGCCGCCTTCCATTTCTCCTGCGTGTCGCGGCAGTCGATACCGACAATTTCGAACTTGCCGGCGTATTTTTCATAATACTTCTTCATATCGGGAATGCCCTTGATGCACCAGCCGCACCAGGAGCCCCAGAAGTCGAGCACTACCCACTTGCCGCGCATATCGCTCAAAGTGAACGAATTGCCGTTGATGTCGGGCAGTGTGAAGTCGGGCGCCTCGGCGCCTTCCTTCACGGATTCCTCGGCCGCCGCACGGATCCGCTGGTTCTCGGCCCGTTTGCGCAGCGCATCGATGACCGGCTTCATCTTCCCGTTGGCCACCTTGGGATCCAGGCCAGCCACCACATCTTCCATCTGCTCCGGTTCGATTATGTTGAGCAGACCTACCGAAGCTTCCTGCCCGGGATGGGCGACCACATAGTCGTACGCCTTTCCCTTCAGATCCTCGTAGACCGCCTGATAGGCGGCTACATATTTCTCATTCTCTTCTTTGATCCGCTCCGCGTTCTTCTCGCGGTCCTTCGTCAGTTCCGCAAAGAGGTCTTCGATATCCTGGCGCATCTGCCCCAACTTGACATACCCCGGTTTGAGCAGGTCACTCACGGCCGAATAATCCTTATAGAAGCGGCTGCCGTCGATGGTATAATCCTCAAAAGTGCCGCGAACGACGACCGATTCGCCCGGTACGGCGGGGAATCCGATGCCGTAATGATAATAATCGCCGGGAACCCGGATCGACATCGAAGTCGGTTTCTCCAAAGGCATCGTCAGGCAGAGTTTGCCGTCCGTAAGCGGATGGCGCTTCCGGTCCGGCGTCGTGGAACCATAGTCAACAATCATGATATCCACGCTGTCGGGGGCATCGGTTAGCTGCACGTCGAGTTTGAGTTCGTTCTTGTTCACGCGCTGGCCGCAGCCAACGGCCAGGATGGCCATCAGCGCCAGGCATCCGATAAAAAGAGTTTTCTTTCCCATTGCTGTTTTATTTGGAATGTGTATTTTTGAAAACAATAAAGGCCGGTCGGCGACCGGCCTTTCCATAATTAACCTAATAACCTATCGTTCATTCTAATCCGGCCTCACTAATAATACACGGAAAGCGCTTTTCCCCCTCAAAAAAAGGGAGATTTCTTACGCGCGTGTATATGTGTAAAACAAGTTCCCATGACAAAGTATCTCCGCATCCTCCTGGGCATCGCGGCCGTTGCGACCCTGCTTGCCTCCTGCACGAAAAAGACCAATGAATTCCGGGCGGAATTCGACTTGAAAGGTATCACCTCCGACCAGGCATCCATCACCGTATTCGGCCTGCGCGACTCCGTCCGGCTTGACCTGGAGAATCCCGAAAAGAAGATCGTTCCCGTGACCGACGGCAAACTGATCGTCTCGGGCACCACGCCGCAACCCGCCGTCCTGCGCGTCTCCTTCTCAAAAGACAAACAGCTCTTCAAATATGTCGGCCGGGGCTACTATCCCAACAAGGCCTCCTCGCTGTGGTTCGTGGTGGAACCGGGGACGATGCTGAAGGGGTCGGCCGACCTGAGCGGCAAGAACTTCGTGGATTTCTACCCGACCGGCGACAAGGAGAACAAGATCTTCTCCGGCTTCGCCCGTGAATATATGCCGGTCCAGAGCCGCCTGGGCGACATCGCCGTGCAACTGCACGTCGATTCGACCCTGACCGACGCCCAGCGGAAACAACTGGAAACCGAGTCGGAAGAACTGGAAGCCCGGAGCGACAAAATCCGTCGCGACCTGATCACACAGCGCCCTTCGTCGATGGCCGGCATCTGGCTGATGGAAGACATGCTCATCCGTTCGCAGATCGAACCCGCCGAACTCGAGCCGCTGCTCGCAAAAGTGGACAAGAAATACCACGACAATTACTTCTACTATACCGTGGCAGACCGCGTCGAAGGCGCGAAGATGGCCGCCGTCGGCGCTCCCTGCCCCAACGTGGAAGGCGAGGACGTGAATGGGAATCCCTTCAACCTGAAGGACCTCCAGGGCAAATACGTCATCCTTGACTTCTGGGGCACCTGGTGCGGCGCATGCCTGGCCGGAATGCCCGCGATGCGGGAATTCCAGGAAAAGCACGCCGACCGTCTCGTGCTTGTCGGCATCGCCAACGACAAGGAACTCGACAAGGTAAAGGCCTGTATGGAGAAACACAAGATGACCTGGACGAACCTCCTGCAATGGCAGGGTGACAACGACTACGTGGCCAAATTCAACGTCCAGGGCTTCCCCACCAAGGTGCTGGTCGATCCCCGCGGCACCATCGTCTATCGCGGCAGCGGGGAAAGCGAGGAATTCTATCAGGAAGTGGAAAAAATTATGGTTCGGCGTTAAAGCCGAACCATAAACTTGAAGGTCTTCGTCTGCGGGGGTGTGCAGATCTTGTCGTCACAACTCTGCCATCCCACCGTACAATTGATCGGTCCGCTCGTCTGGGCATTGACCGGGATGCGTATTGTGAAGCCGTCCTCGTAGACGGTCGTACCCGTTGCACCATACGGACGGGCCGGCGGCATGATCGGCTCACCGATGGTGAAACCGCCGAACTGCGGCGCCAGAGTCTCGATGGAAAGCGCGATGTACGGATCCTTGGGCGACACGCTCTGATAGACGTGGAAGCCTTTGTACAATTTGAAATCCAGCTGGATGTCGCCGCCCTTTTCGCCGGGAATCCATTTGGCCGATACACTGACCGGGTTATCGTAAGTCGGCTCGCCGGACTGGGCCTGTTCGGCCTCCAGCGCCTGCGTCGCCGCCTCGTCGGCAGCCTGTCGCGCCGCCTTTCTGGCATAGAAGTCATTGCCGGGCAGGGTGACCGGACCGTCGATCATGAAGACCCAGCCGCCGGCCTCCGTGAAGAACATCTTCTTGTGATACTTCCTGTACCAGTCGCGCCACTCCCTGGCCGTGGTGAATGAGCAGAGCGTGTAGCGGTCGAGCACGCGCTTGGCGCGTTCCAGCTCCTCCCCTTTCTCCAGGCAGCTGATGGCCTTGTCGAGCAGGCGGACATCGTGGTTGTCGATACCCCAGGCCTTGCAGTCCTCGTCGATGGTCAGGACATAGGAACCCTCACCCCCGTAGAAATACGGCAGGTTCTCGTTGTAATACTCGGGATATTTCTCCAGGTCGGTGCCGCACACTTCGAAAGCTTCCTTCTCGTAGCGCTTCAGATATTCCTCGAGCGTCATCGGCTCCTGTGGGACGAAGTTCAGATAGTAGGCCTCCTCACGGCTCAGCGGCTTGCCGGCCGCCTTCTTGGCCCTGGCCTCCTTCTGCATCTTCAGGCCTTCTTCATTGGCCTCCAGCGTCCAGCCGACACGTTCCTCATAGGGTTCCATCGTGGCCAGATACTTCTCTTCCTTGACGTATTCGCGCGTAGCGATCCGGTCGTTATCCTTGCGCACAAGCATCGGCTTCCCGTTGAACCGGGAAATATAGACCACGGCATTGGCAAACACCTGTTTCGCCTCCTCCGTCATATTGTCCGGCGCAGCAGCGAAGCCCCAGTGGAGGAAATTCCCATGGCGGCCGATGGCCACCGCATCGATACTCTTGGCACAGACGCCGCTGGAGATATATTCCGAATCGTGCGCTTCGACATAGCCCCAGGGCCGCGCCACCATGCCGATCAGCGCGCCCGGTTCATCCTGATACCCTTTGATCTGCACCCGCCACATCAGCGTGGAATCGGGCAGCGGACCGGTGAAGTATTCGTAATGTTTCGCATCTTCGGGGGTAGGCTTCATCTGCGTAGTCATCGTCACCGGGAACGGGCCGTGGAAGATCGGATGATCTTCTACCCAATTGTGGGCGTCGGCGTCCAGGCACAGGCAGTACCAGTCGTTCTTGGTGCCGATCGCACGGGTCACGACCTCGCCCATCGAGGCGATGGTGATGGCGGCCCGGTCGAAGTCGTAGGGCAGCAGACGGGCCACGCGGTAGGCGGAATTCCCCTTGCTGTCATAGCCCTGACGCCGCGGCTCAATCACCGGCGGACGGCCGTCGAAGATGGTCACGTCGAAGGCGTTCGACATATCGGGCGAATAGTTCTCGCCGCGGATCGTTTCCACGGCCGTGAACTTCGATTTGAGGAATTCCTCGAACGAAGCCATGCGGGCGACAACGGACGCCTCAATTTCCTCGGCATTGTGCCGGGACCCGCCCATCGTCTCAAAATCGGGCTGGCCGCCTACGTACAGGACTCTCAAGTCCACCTTGCCATCCCCGTTCAAGCGATGGCCGCCATCGGTGCAGGCGGCCATCGTAAGAAGGAGGGAGATTAGAATCAGGATTCTTTTCATTCTTATCCGTGTTCAAGTCAATCAATAGGTGTTCTGCTGGATTTCTCCCTTGGATTTGGTGATCTCATCCTCACTGATCGGCATCGCATAGTGGCGGCTGTTGGGCTCGAGCACATACTGTTTGGTGGGTTCGCCGGTCTGGATGGTCGTCTCGTTGTACGGGTAGAACGTGCGGGTGATTGTCACCTGGTTGGCGGGATCGTTGGCGTTCAGGCGCTTGAGGTCGAACCAGCGCAGGACGAACGGGAACTCGCGACGACGCTCCTGCAGCACTTTCTTCACGGCGTCATCCTTCGAGGATGCCGTCAGATCGACGTATACGGAACGGGCGATACGGTTCTTGCGCACTTTGTTCACGTAGTTCATCGCTCCGGACACATCGCCGCCGCGGGCCAGGCACTCCGCGATGATGAGGTTCATCTCGGCGGTCGTCGGGCCGGAAACGATCGTGTCGTAGAAGAACTGGCAGTAGCCGGGCTTACGGCCCAGGGTCGTCTTCTGGCAATAGCGCAGGCCGAAATCGGGCAGCACGAAGTAATAGTAGCGCAGGTCGTTGTTGGGATCGCCGCCCGGAACGTCCGTGGCGAAGGTCTCGAGCAGGCTCTGGCTGGGAATGTACCACCAGGAGCCGTAGTAGCAGGCCCGCATATAGAGCATCTCGGTCCATTCTGCGAAAGCCACGCGCGTAGCGTCGCTGGACATCTGCGGATAGGTGTACGGGAAATAAACGGTAACCACTTCCTGGTCGGGCTTGCCCTGGTTGATGGTATAGGTGTCCACGTGGCTGTGGCGGTACATCTGGGCCGGATCGTTGAAGTCCTTCATCGCGCTGTATTCGCGCAGGACTTCCTCCGCATACTGCTTGGCCTTGTCGTAGTCGGCACGGTACAGGTAGTATCGGGCGGCGAATCCCTTGACACCGGCGGTCGTAGCGCGCCAGTTCTGGCGCTTGCCGTCGTTGCGGACCAGGGGCTTGGTCACTTTGAGGGCTTCCTGAAGGTCTGCTTCGATGAAGTCCCAGGTTTCCTTCAGTGTGGCGCGGGAGACGGGTTCTTCAAAAGAAGTGGTCTGCTTGAGGGTGATGCCCAGTTCATCTCCGTTGGAACCGGTATAGTAGAGGCTGTGCGCCAGCGCAATCTGGAAGAAGCAGTAGGCTCGCAGGAAATGCGCCTCCGCCTTGAGATTGGCCTTGAACGCCTCGTCACCGGTCACGTTGTCGATGTTGTTTATCACCAGGTTGGCATAATAGACTTTCGTGTATTCCTGCTTCCAGGTGTGATAACGGGTATCCGCCTTGTTCTGGTCGTTCCAAAGGCCATAGATCAGCTGGTAGGTGCTGTAACTGCTGTTCATCGCCGTATTGATTTCCGGCGAAATCTCATAGTCGTCGCTGGCAAGCATATAGTCGGGATTCTCCTGATAGAAACCGGCATAGCGGGCCAGGACCATATCCAACTGCTCGGCAGTCTGGATCGTCTTCCGGGTACTCTTGGACGGTTCCTCCGAAAGGAAATCGTCGACGACAGTACATCCGCCCATAATCAGGACGGTAAGGCAGACAAGGATAGCTGCGGTATTTTTCAGTTTCATAGTCTCTTTCATTTAGAAGTTGCACTTGACACCAAACATATAAGCGGACTGGAGCGGGGCGCTGCCACGCGGGAATTCCGGATCCTCGTGCCATTTGTTAAAATAGATGCTGAACGGATTGGCGGCCTGGACGAACACCTTGAGGCTGTTCACGCCGAGCCAGGCAGTCGCGGATTTCGGCAAGTTGTAGGCCACGTCGATTTCCTGCATACGGATAAAGGAAGCGTTTTCCGTCAGGTAATGCATATACGGCCAGAAGCGGTCCCAGAAGTAGAGGCGGGTCTCGCCGTCCTTCAGCGGCAGGTGGACGCGTTCTGCGGGATCGCAGTCGATGATCTCGCTGTACTTGGCGTTGGGGATGGAACGCCCGCTGATGCCCGGGTAGTTGAACGACTCACGGCGGAACACGTGGCCGAACTTGGCGGTCAGCAGCATCGAGATGTCGAAGTCATAGACCTTCAGGGATGTCGAGAAGGCTGCGTTGACCGGTGCGACGGAAGTTCCCTGGTCGTAGGAGATGTTCATCGCATTGCCTGAGGGCCAGGAAGCGAAGGTCTGATGGACGCCGTCCTTGCCTTCGAGGGTAGGCTGCCAGTCGGGCTTGGCTTCCGTACCGCGGTTCTCGATGCCGCCGTACAGATAGCTCCAGACCGTATTCATATCGTAGCCTTCCATCCAGGTGTGGGAATCTCCGATACCGTAATACACAAGCTGATAGGCGCTTGTGGGAAGCTGGTTCAGGGCGATGATGCGGTTGCGGTTCCAGGCAAACATCAGCGTGCCGTCCCAAACGATGTTCCGGTTGATCGGCAGCGTGGTGCCAAGTTCTACTTCGATACCCTTGTTGCTGATCTCGCCGTTGTTCATACTCATCGAGCTCGTACCCTGCACGGCAGGGAGCGAGACGGTAGCGATCAAGTCGAAGGAATGCTTGTTGTACACATCGACCTTACCGTGCAAGCGGTTTCCGAACGCGTCGAAGTCCAAGCCCACGTCGAAGGTCCGGGTGCGCTCCCAGCGGAGGGCCGGGTTGCCGTAGCTTGCCATCGTAGCGGTGTACTCCTGCGTCAGGGTGCTGGGATTTGCACTCGGGTTGAGCAGCGGCTTGAAGGTCGTGCTCTTGTCCACGTTGCCGTTGTATCCGTAGGTGGCGCGGAGCGTGAGGAGATTCAATCCGTCGATGCCCTGGAGGAACTCTTCCTTGCCGACCTGCCAGCTGGCGCCGACCGACCAGAACGGGGCGTAACGGTATTTCGGGTCGTCCGTGATAAGGTTCGAGGCATCGGTACGGGCACTTCCGGAGATCGTGTACTTGCCGTCAAACGTATAGGAAGCGTTGGCGAATGCCGAGAAATAGCGGTCCGTCGAATAAGAGAAGGAATTAGTGTAGGAGAAAGTCTGTGCCGAACCTTGCCAATTCTTGAGCGCCAGGGCGCCGCTGCCGCCTACGCCGTTAGGGAAGGTTCCCACTGAGAGGGTCTGGTCATTGTAACCGTAGGTGCGGGGATGACCGAAAGACTGGTACACGTTGTCGATGGCTTCAAAGCCGGCGATAGCCGCGAAAGCATGACGATCAGCGATGGTCCGGTTGAAGTTGATCTGTCCGCGAAGCGTCAGCACGTTGCGCTGGCTTTCGCTTTGGTCGAGAAATCCGCCCTTCGGCATATTGAGCGTCACCTTATCGGTAGCCTTGTCCCAGGTGGCCGCTGCGTTCACCGTATTGCGGACAAGATAGGTCTGTTCGGTGTAGTAGTTGTGCGTCCGGCCCTGGATGGTCTCATACTGCGCTTTCGCATCGACGGTCAGGCCCTCGATAATCTTGAAGGTCAGTCCGGCCTGGATACGGGCGAGTCTGCTGGCCGAAGTCAGTTCGCGGCCGTACAGATCTTCGACCGGATTCCAGGTCCAGTCCTGGTAGGGGAAGTTCCCGACAGGAACGTGGCGGTCGAGGTATTTCAGCGAGACGCCGCCGCTGTAGCGGATGTAGTTGCCCTGGTTGTCCATCAGCAGTTCATAGGGGGACAGGCTCGGAAGGCCGGTGTTGCTGTTGTTGGCATTGACCAGATTGTAGGAGGCGTTCACCGTCAGGTCGAGCCACTTGAACAGATTGGTCCGGTTGCGGAAGCTCACCATATATTTCTTGTCCTGGTTGCGCGTGTAGATCTTGTGCTGGTCTTCGTAGAGCAGCGAGAGGATGCTCTGGCTGCGCGCGGTGGAAATGTTGACGCTCAGGTTCTGCTGGAACGAGGAGGCGTTTTGGATAAAATACTTGCGCAGCTGGTCGGTATTGTCGATATTGCGGTAGCGGTCGATCTGCGACAGGGCTTCGGCCTGGGTGATGTGCCCCAGACGCGCTTCGTTCAGCAGGTCGTAAACCACACTGTTGCCGCCGGAGTAATCTGTCTCTTCCGGATACCAGAGCGGCGCATCCCAGTGGTGGAAGTTGTTGACCTCATAGTCGATCACATCGTTCGAGGAAGCCCGGGAGAGGGTGTATTCCAGATTGAGTTTCGGAGAAATCTTGTAGAAGCCGGAATAGTCCACGGTCACCGTGGCCCGGCCTTCTGCGGCCTTCTTGGCGCTCTTGGTCGTAATGACGATCACGCCGTTGGCCGAACGGGCGCCCCAGATGGAGGCGGCGGCCGCGTCCTTCAGGATCGTGACGCTCTCCACGTCGTTCGGGTTGATGTCCTGAAAGGAACCCGCCACGGCAAAGCCGTCGACAACCAGCAGCGGGGCCGACTGGCTGGAGAACGTGGAGGTACCTCGGATGGAAAAGCTCGGGTTGCCGTAGATATCGGTCGTATAGGCGATACCGGGCGCGGCACCCACCAGTCGCGTGGCGATGTTGCTGTTAGCCTTGTCGATCTGGGCCTTGCCCACGATGTCGAACGAACCGGTCGCACGCTCCTTGGACAGGGTCTGATAACCGGTGACCACCACTTCGTCGAGCACTACGCGGTCGGGCGACATCTGGACGTCGAGCCGGGCGCGGCCGTTCAGGGGCAACGTCACCGTCTCCATGCTCAGGGAGCTGATCTCCAGCGTCGCAGCAGCCGGGTTCTTCACTTCAAGGGCATAATTACCGTCAACGTCGGTAATGGCGTACGTCTTGTCAACCAGGTTCTGCACGGCGGCACCGACCAGCGGTTCCCCGTCCTGGTCGGTAACCCGGCCCCGGACAATGACCGCGCCGGGCGGCGGGGTGTTTCCCTTGGGGGCCGGCGAAAGGGCGATCTGCTTGTCGATGATCTTCCAGGTAATGCCGGTCCCGCGGAGGGTTTTGTCCAGCACTGTCTCAATCTTCTCGCCGGAAGATTGGACGGTCACGTTCTGGTTCACATCCACCAGCGAATTGTTGTAGACGAATTTGTAACCGCTCTGGCTCTGAATGGCGTTCAAAACCGTGACGAGCGGCGTGTTGCGATAGTCCAGCCTGATGTTCTGAGCCGATCCGGCAAGCGGAATCAGCAAAAGCAACAAGGCCGGCAGTACGCTTTTCCCCAGAAAGCGTACCGTCTTTTTAACTGATTTGTAATTCATAGGTATGAGGATTAGTTCTACCTCATATACACGCAGGGAAAAGCTTTCCCGCTGAAATGTGCAGAAAAAAAGGCAATAATCGAAAAACTATCGCCGGGAGAGTACGACCTTACGGCCATTGATCCGATAATCAATCCTCGAAGTAATCTTCAGCAACTGAAGAACCTGCGAAAGCGATTCCGATTCGAAGGAAGCCGTGAAATTCATCGACAGAATGATCGGATCCTGAACCACGATGGAAACTCCGTACCAGCGCTCGAGCCGTTTAACGACATCGGTCATCGGTGCGTTCTCAAACAACAGCACGCCGTCCTTCCAAACGATGGCGGGTTGCACATCCACCGCTTTCCTGACAGGTACAACCTTGGTTTCGCCGTAGAAGACCATCTCTTCATTGGGAAGCACGGCATAGCGGCGGTCGGTCGCCTCATGGATCACAGTCACGCTTCCTTCCACCAACGTCAGTTTCAAGGCAGGATCATCCTCATAAGCGGAAACATTGAACTTGGTACCGGTCACCTTGACAGTCACGCCCTGGGGAGTCTTGACATACATCGGCCAGTCAGGATTTCCGACCACTTCGAAAAAACCTTCTCCAGACAATTCGACCACGCGCGCCCCGGCAGTAAAACGGTCGGGACAACGCAGGGTACTGGCACTGTTGAGCCGGACCCGGCTGCCATCGGGAAGAGTCACATCGCCCTTTACGCCGGGATTGACCGTATACAGCCAGGATGCATCCTGCTGAATCGGGGCAATCCGTTCAACAGCGGCTTGCGCCCGCAAACGGGAGATTTCGGCATCGCGACGGCCAAGAAGCAGGAGACTCGCAACCGCCAGCGGAATCAACAGAATGGCCGCAATACGCGACACGACATCCAGCCAGGACGGGACGCTGCGGCGGCGCTCCTCCGGCCATCCGGCCGCAGCCAGCCTTTCCATCGTTTCCTCTTCCGACAGTTCGTCCACATGCATTCCGGAGAAAGTACCTTCAATATGAAGGCTTTCAAAATGTTCACGGTGTGCAGGGTCTTCTTCAATCCACGCGACGACGGCGTTGCGTTCTGCCTCGTTCAGTTCACCTTTACAATATCGGATGAGAATCTCGTCGTTCATTTCACAATAACTCTGTATACATATACCCTCTCCATCACCGATTCCCTAAAAAAAGTGACAGAAGAAGTAATAAAATCCCTGAAACATTCGGCATAGCCCGTCGGAATGCCTTCAGCGCCAGCACGATATTGTATTCCACTACCTTTACGCTGACGCCCAGTTTTTGCGAGATTTCCGCATATGTCAGACCTTCTTGCCGGCTCATCACGAACATTTCCCGGGCCTTGTCCGGCAGGGAACGGAACACACGGCCAAGCATCTCCTCCGTCTCGAGCGCTTCAATCCGCAGCTCTACCTCGGGGTGCTGCAGAATGCGCGCGTGGATTTCAGCCTCACGGCCTTCCAGCGTGCCGCCCTTGCGGGAGATCACGTCACGCAGGTAGTTGAGCGCCCGGTTGCGTGCGATGGTCAGCACGTAATTGCGCAGGTTCTGCCGCGGGTCGATCCGTTCCCGGTTTTTCCACAGGGATAGAAATGATTCCTGAGTGATGTCTTCCGCCTGAACATCATCCCGTACATAGCGGTTGACAAAGAAGGCGACGTTCCTGAACTCGGCCCGGAACAAAGCTTCGAAAGCGGCTTCCGAACCGGCCCGAATCGCATCTGATAATGTAGTCAGATCATTCATCGACCGAGGCGGATACAGGGTTTGACTAGAAGAGCTCTTTCTCTTTGATATCTTTCACGCGGAGCTGGATGTTGGCGATGCCGCGGTAGTAGTTCTCGGCGATGGAGTAGCAGATGTCGACGGGATTGCCGGCCTGCATATGCTCGAAATGTTCGGAGAGATTGAAAGCGATGGCCGAGATGTGGTGGTAAGGCTCGTCCTCCTGGATGAGTTCGAGTTTGAGGTGCTTGAGGTCGCCGTGGTCGGCGCTGCCGACTTTGCGGCCGTTGCCGTTGTCATACACGTTCTCCGTAATGAATACGGGCGACTGGTTGCCCGGTCCGAAGGGCTGGAACTGCTTGAGCAGGCGGAAGAACTTGGGCGTGATCTGGTTGAAATCGAGATAGGAGTCGATATCGACCGTGGGGGTCATCACCACGTTCTTGATACGGACGGCCACGGCATCCTCGAAACGGCGGCAGAACTCCGGGAAATTCTCTTCCTTGATGGTCAGGCCCGCCGCATACATATGGCCGCCGAAGTTCTCGAGCAGGTCGGCGCAGCTCTCGATGGCATCGTAAAGGTCGAAGCCGGCGATGGAACGGGCGCTGCCCGTGATGAAACCGTTCGACCGGGTCATCACGATAGTCGGCCGGTAATAGGCTTCCACCAGACGTGAGGCAACGATTCCGACCACCCCCTTGTGCCACGACGGATTATAGACGATGGTCGATTTCCGCTCGGCGAAGTCGGGCATGTCGCGCACCATCTTGAGCGCCTCTTCGGTGATTTCACGGTCGATCTTCTTGCGGTCGTTGTTGTGTTCGTTGATGGCGTCGCCGATCTCCATCGCCTCCTGGTCGTCGCGCGCCGTCAGCATATCGACGGCCGTACGGCCGCTCTCCATGCGGCCGGCCGCGTTGATGCGCGGGCCGATCTTGAAGACGATCTCGTCGATGGTGATGCGGTGCTTCTCCAGGCCGGAGAGTTTGATAATGGGAATCAGGCCCTTGCGCGGGTTCTCATTGAGCTGCTTGAGACCGTAGTAGGCCAGGACGCGGTTCTCTCCCGTCACCGACACGAGATCCGACGCGATGCTGACGACCAGCAGGTCGAGCAGCGTCTGGTATTCCTCGAAAGGAATGCCGTGCCGCTTGGCATAAGCCTGCACCAGTTTGAAGCCCACGCCGCAGCCCGACAGGTCATCGAAAGGATAGTTGCAGTCTTCCCGCTTGGGGTCAAGCACCGCCACGGCGGGCGGCAGTTCCGTATCGGGGAGATGATGGTCGCAGATGATCGTGTCAATGCCGAACTTTGCAGCATATTTGACCTTCTCCACCGCCTTGATGCCGCAGTCGAGGGTGATCAGCAGCGTACAGCCGTGGTCGCGGGCCGTGTCGATGCCCTTGTAGGAGACACCGTAGCCTTCATCATAGCGGTCGGGGATATAATACTCGATGTTGGTGTCGAACTGGCGGAAGAAAGAGTACACCAGCGAGACGGCCGTGGTTCCGTCGACGTCATAGTCGCCATAGACGAAAATCCGCTCGTGGTCGCGGATGGCCTTGTCCATCCGGTCCACGGCCTTGTCCATATCTTTCATCAGATACGGGTCGTGGAGCATTCCCAGGTCGGGGCGGAAGAATTCCCGGGCCTTGGCGAAGGTATCGATGCCGCGCTGCACGAGCAGGTTGGCCAAAACCTGGTCGATCCCCAGTTCCTGAGCGAGCTGGCGGACGGAAGCGGGGTTCCCCGGTTCCTTGACGACCCATTTCTTTTCAATACCCATAAAAACTCTTCGCCTAATTTGCAAAGATAATAAATTTGTCCGCCTTTCTGCAAAAAAATGCTAACTTTGTATTTTGAACTGAAAACTTTAGCTGGAAGAAAAATTTTACCCGATGGAAATCACTGATCTCAACGAACAGGAACTGAACCGCCGCGCCTCTTTGCAGAAACTGCAGGAACTGGGCATCAACCCCTATCCTGCCGCCGAATTCCCCGTCAACGCCACGACACAGGAAATCAAAGACGGTTACGATCCTGAGAAAGGGAACTTCAACGATATCGCCATTGCCGGCCGTATGATGAGCCGGCGCATCATGGGCGCAGCCTCCTTCATCGAACTGCAGGACGACCGCGGCCGCATCCAGGTCTATGTCAAACGCGACGAGATCTGCCCGGACGAGGACAAGACCCTCTACAATACCGTTTTCAAGAAACTCCTCGACATCGGCGACATCGTCGGAATCAAGGGCTATGCCTTCATCACGCAGACAGGCCAGCTGTCCATCCACGCCAAAAGCCTGACGGTGCTCAGCAAATCGCTCCGCGTCCTCCCCATCGTCAAGGAGAAGGAAGGCGAGGTGTACGACGCCTTCGCCGACCCCGAGCTCCGCTACCGGATGCGTTACGTCGACCTGATCGTGAACCCGCACGTGAAGGAGATCTTCGAGAAACGCACGAAGATCATCGGCACGATGCGCGACTATTTCAACGAACACGGATACCTCGAGGTGGAGACGCCCATCCTCCAGTCGATCCCGGGCGGCGCCACGGCCCGTCCGTTCATCACCCACCACAACACCCTCGACATCCCGCTCTATATGCGCATCGCCAACGAACTCTACCTCAAGCGCCTGATCGTGGGCGGCTTCAAGGGTGTCTATGAGTTCGCCAAGGACTTCCGGAACGAGGGTATGGACCGCACCCACAACCCCGAGTTCACCTGTATGGAAATCTACGTAGCCTACAAGGACTACAAATGGATGATGAAGTTCGTCGAAACGATGATCGAACGGATCGCCATCGCCATCAACGGCAAGACGAAATTCGAGGTCTGGGGCAACGAGATCGAGTTCAAGGCACCTTACCGCAAGCTCCCGATGCTCGAAGCCATCAAGGAATACGCGGGCGTGGACATCGCCGGGATGGACGAAACGCAGCTCCGCGACACCTGCAGGAAGCTCAACGGCCCGGTCAAGCCCGAAATGGGCAAGGGCAAACTCATCGACGCCATTTTCGGCGAATACTGCGAGAAGAACCTCGTCCAGCCCACATTCATCATCGACTACCCCGTGGAGATGAGCCCGCTCACCAAGCGCCACCGCGAGAATCCGGCGCTGACCGAACGTTTCGAGCTTTTCGTCAACGGAAAGGAACTGGCCAACGCCTACAGCGAACTCAACGATCCGATCGACCAGCTGGAGCGATTCAACGACCAGGTCCGCCTGAAAGACGCCGGCGACGACGAGGCGATGTACATCGACATGGACTTCGTCCGCGCCCTGGAATACGGCATGCCGCCGACCTCCGGCCTGGGTATGGGCATCGACCGCCTGACGATGATGATGACCGACTCGGCCACCATCCAGGACGTGCTCTTCTTCCCGCAGATGCGGCCCGAGAAAACGGCTCCCAAGGAAGAAAAAGCCGAATGACACGATGGCGGAGATCCTCACATCCCCGCAGAATCCCAAGATCAAGGAGCTCCTCGCCCTTGAGACGAAATCCCGCGAGCGTAAAGCCCGCGGGCTCTTTGTCGTAGAAGGGCGCCGCGAATTCGAACGCGCCCTCGCCGCGGGTTTTGAGCCCGCGACGGTTTTCATCCGCGAAGACGGAACCGGCACCGCGACGGCCGATTTCATCGTCAGCCGCAGTCTCTACGAAAAAATCGCCTACCGCGAGGGTACGGAAGGCATCGTTGCCGTAATGCGGGCCCGCCAGACGCGTCTGGAAGACCTTCAGACATCGGCCGCTCCGCTCATCCTGGTGCTGGAAGGCGTGGAGAAGCCCGGCAACCTGGGCGCCGTGCTGCGCACCGCCGACGCCGCCGGGGTCGATGCGGTGCTGGTCTGCGACCCGCTCACCGACCTGTATAATCCCAACCTGATCCGCGCCAGCCTGGGCGCCCTGTTCTCCGTTCCCACGGTCGCCTGCACGTCGGAACAAGCCTATGCGTGGCTGGCCTCCCGCGGCATCGCCGTCCTGACGGCCCAGCTCCAGGATTCCGTGCTATACTATGAGACCGATATGGTGCGGTCCACCGCCCTGGTCTTCGGCACGGAAGACAAAGGTCTCTCGGATTTCTGGCGGAAACGGGCCGATGCGCACATCCGCATCCCGATGGCAGGCGCAATGGACTCCCTCAACGTGTCGGTCTCAGCCGCCATCCTGGCCTTCGAGGCCGTCCGGCAGCGCAAGCAGAAAAACACAAGCCTATGAAATACGGATTGATCGGCTACCCCATCTCGCACAGCAAGAGCCCCGAACTGTTCAGGGCCGCCTACCCGGACCGCCCGGAGATGACTTACGACCTGATCGAAGAAGATGATTTCGAACGGGCCTACCGCCGTTTTGAAAAGGATTACGAAGCCGTCAACGTCACGGCGCCCTTCAAGGGCGACGCATTCCGGAAAGTCGATATCGCCGACACCATCGCCCGGGAACTCTATGCAGTCAACATCCTGAAAAAGAAGGACGGAAAGATCTACGGTTACAATTCCGATTTCTGGGCACTCAGGAAAATGCTCGCCCCCTATGCCCAGCCGGGGAAGCGGACCAAAGTGCTGGTGATCGGCTGCGGCGGAGCCGCGAAAGCTGCCGCACTGGCCGCCCTGAAACTGCGGATGTCGGTCACGGTGGCCAACCGCGATTTCCGCAAGGCGCGAGAATTCTGTTTTACGGGCGGCGGAATGATTCCGGTCCGGCTGGAACAGGCCGCGGAACTGGCCGGCCTGATGGATATCCTCATCTATACGCTGCCTCTGCGGACAGACCTGGTAGACCGCCTTCCGCTCGAAGGGCGCGTGGTCGTGGAGCCCAATTACAAGGATCCCTGCCTGCAGGAGATGTGCGAGGCGGCCGGCGCCACCTACATCTCGGGAATGGACTGGCTGGGCGAACAGGCCATCGCCGGCTACCAGTTGATGACCGGGATAGAACCCGATGCCGTGCGTGTCAAGGCCTGCTGTGCCCTAACGAAATAACTTATATGGAGAATATTCTTCTTGCCCTGTTTTTTTTTGGAAACAGGGTTGCTTATCCTTGCTTTCATCCGGCTCCGTCGGCAGCACACTGACCTGAGAACCCTGCTCAACCTGGTCCGCTCCGACCGCAACCGCATCGAACCGGCCGCCCGGCATCTGGCAGACCTGCTGTCCGACATCGCGAATGCTTCCGCACAAGGTGGCGAAAGCGTCCATATGCTCTCCAAGCGGCTCAACCGCATCCTCACCGCCCCGCGGGGAGAAGGGCGCGCCGTCAAAGATGAATTCCTGATCCTGGCGAATCTCTACGACTGCGGGCTCCTGACCTGGCTCGAACAACGCTACCCCGGACTCAACCGCAACGAGATTGCCATCTGCGGGATGATCACGCTCGGCCTGGACCCGATCTGCATCGACAAGGTTTTCGGTTATGACCACGAACAGACCTTCTACAACCGGCGGGCGGACATCCGCCGGAAACTCGGTCTCGATCGCTCCGTTCCGCTCGAGCGCTTCCTGACCGAACAGGCCGCCCGCCTGCGCCGTGAACACGAAGCGGCACTCCACCGGATCGACAGGCGGTACTGATCCCTGTAACGGAGGCCGCACCGCCCTCTTTCAATCCCTAACCCGCACGACAGGCCCGAACACGGCGGACGATGCGGCCTTCCGTCCTTCCGGAACTTTTTATTTGCAAGAATTGAAGATTATCCGTACTTTTAGCGAAAATTTACAGACATTATGGCACTCAACAAAGTATTACTCATCGGAAATGTAGGGAAGGACCCTGAAATCAGACATCTTCAGGGCGGCGCATCGGTTGCCACCATTACGCTGGCAACCAGTGAAAGGTATCGCGACAGAAACGGCGAATCCCGCGAAATGACGGAATGGCATACCATCATCGCCTGGCGGCAGCTGGCCGACCTGGCGGAGAATTACATCCGCAAAGGCAGCCAGATTTACGTAGAAGGAAAAATCCGCAGCCGCAGCTGGGACGACCAGAACGGCCAGAAACGCTATGTGACGGAAATCCAGGCCGACACCATCCAGCTCCTCGGACGCCGCGGCGACAACCCCGGCGCTCCTGCACAGCCGCAAGGCCAGCCCCAGCCCCAGCAGGGCTACAACCAGCCGTCCTACGGCACCCCGGCCCAACCGCACCACGCCCCCGCTCCGCAACAGACCACCCCGATGGTCAATCCCGCCGACCTGAACGACGACGGAACCGACGACCTGCCGTTCTGACCTTGCCCTCCAAAGCACAAAGAAAGCCGCCCAAAAGGACGGCTTTCTTTGTGTTGAACCTTGTTCGCTACGCGACCTCCTTCGAAGGCCGGTCGATCTTCAGTTCGGGGTGCTTCTTCGAGTTGAAGAAGAGGCAGACTGCGACGGTGATGGCGACGATGCCCAGGGAGACGAAGATGAACTCGGAGTGGACGGCGGCCGCCTTGTCCAGAATCTCGGCCGTAGCGGCGTCGAGACCCTCCTTCTTGTCGGCATAGTTCTTCATGATGCGGCCTACGAAAATCGGGACGAGCAGCATGCCCATATTCTGGATCCAGTAGATCATCGAATAGGCCGTACCCAGATTCTTCTCGGGGATGATCTTCGGAACGGTCGGCCACATCGCCGAAGGGACCAGCGAATAGCCGATGCCCAGCAGCACGATGGCGGCATAGCCGTAGAAATGCACGCCGGGTGCGAAACCGATGATCAGGTGCGCGCAGAACACCAGGATTGCGCCGAGGATCATCCAGGTCGTCGCCTTGCCCACCTTGTCGACCAGCGCGCCGAAGAGCGGCGTGAAGATCACGGGCGCGAAGGCGATCATCGAGATCATCACGGAAGCCGTAGAGGCGTCGAGACCGAAGCGCGGGATGATGATCGAGGTGCCGAACTTCTTGAAACTGATGACGCAGCAGTAGAAGAACACGCAGAGCAGGGCGATCATGATGAAACGCGGGTTGCTCAGCACCTTGAAGATGTCGGAGAATTTGAACTTGTCTTCCTCCTTCACTTCGCCCCGCTGGGAGACGATGCCTTCCTGGCGGTCATACTTGGCGTCCATGGCCACGAAGATGGCCCAGAGAATCATGCCGATGAACAGCAGCGACAGGCCCACGATGGCGGGCTTGTTGGTTTCCGAAAGGGTGTACACCGTCCCTTCCATATGGTTCTTGAGCACGAGCACCGGCGAGAGCAGCATCGCCAGGCCGGTACCGATACGGGCGATGGCCAGCTGCAGACCCATGGCCAGGGCCACGTTCTTGCCTTTGAACCATTTGGCGATCGACCGGGTGACCGCCACACCGGCGATTTCGCTGCCCAGGCCGAAGAGCATGCAGCCGATGTAGGCGATGGTCAGGGAGGAGTTGGGCGTCAGGCCCTTGGAAGAGATGGCGCAGGTCACGATGGCCGCGCCGACCACCATCATCCCGACGAAGACGGAGCCGATGAGCCGCACGCCGAACTTGTCGAGCAGGATGCCGCAGATGATCAGGCCGCCCCACACGCAGAGGAAGGAATAGCCGCCGGCATAAAAGCCGAACTGCTGGGAGTTCCAGCCGAGCTGCAGCATCTCCGGATTCTTGAAGATCTGCGACACGGTGGAGAACATGTCGTCGAAGAAGTAGGAGCCGAACATCGGCACCACCAAGCAGGCAAGCGCCAGCCAGCAGGCAATCTTGCTTGTCTTCAGGGTTTTGGTATCAGTTGCCATAGGGGAAAAGGATTTACTTGATGTTGGGTTCTTCCAGGCCGAGATGCTTCTTCTTGTCGACCACCTTCAGGTAAAGGCCGATCAGCAGGGCGGCCACGCCGAGGCAGGCCAGCATCACGAGGGCCCAGGTATAATTGAGTTCGTCGGGGCCGGTGCCCGGGGCGTTGGTACTGGTAAGCACGTTGCCGATGAGGATCGGGAAGAGCCACAGGCCGATGTTCTGGATCCAGAAGATGAGCGCGTAGGCCGAACCGATGATCTTCTCGTCGACCAGCTTCGGGACCGACGGCCAGAGGGCGGCGGGCACGAGCGAGAACGAGGCGCCGAGGACCAGGATCGTGGCGTAGGCCACGACCGTGCCGCCGACGGCGCTGCCCTTGAACAGCGGCAGGATAAAAGCGAAGGTCAGGTGGCAGATGATCAGCAGCAGCGAGCCGATGACGAGCATCGAGGCCGCCTTTCCCTTATGGTCCACATAACTGCCGAGGATCGGAGTGATGGCAACGGCCAGCAGCGGGAACACGGCGAAGATGGTCTCGGCGGTGCCGCGCTTGAAGCCCATCACGCAGTAGACCACGAGCGCCACGACGGCGATCGCCATCAGACCCCACTTCAGACCCTTGTTCTTCTTGACGAAGTTGCTGGCGAAAGCGCAGACGGCCACCACAAGCATGATGACGTACTGGACGATGGTCACGGCCTCACCGGCCCAGAAACTGCCGGCGGCAGGTTCGGAGAGGGTCAGGTTGCACTGCAGCATATTGACCGCATATTTCTGGAACGGGAAGATGGCGCTGTAGTAGAGCACGCAGAGCAGGGCCACGAGCCAGAAGCCCAGGCTGGAGAGAATCTTGCCGATATCGGATACCTTGAACGGGTCGTCCTTCTCCTCGGCTTCTCCGGTCTGCTTGTCGAGCTTCTTGTCCATAAAGAAATAAGTGATGAACATGATCAGCGCGATGCAGAGCAGCACGACACCAAACGCCACCGAACGCGAAACCTCGATCTGGCCGCCCAACTTGGCGAAGTAGGGCGAGAAGATCATGCAGGTTGCCACGCCCAGGCGGGCGAGGGCCATCTCAGAGCCCATCGCCAGGGCGGTTTCACGCCCCTTGAACCATTTGACGATACCGCGGCTCACCGTGATGCCGGCCATTTCGCAGCCGCAACCGAAGATCATGAAGCCCAGGCCGGCCAGTTTCGCCGAGGCGGGCATCCCTTTGTAGAAGGGCAGGATGTCGTCGATGAAGCCGGCGCCCGTATGCCAGTTGAGGTTTTCGGTAAACCAGTTTTCCAGGCCGCTTCCCATAAACGCGGGGCTCACGGCGTAGTACTTGATCAAGCCGCCCGCCAGCATCACGGCACCCGAAAGGACGGCCGTGAAACGCACGCCCATCTTGTCGAGGATGATGCCCGCAAAGATCAGGAAGAAGACGAAGACGTTGAGGAAGGTCTCCGAGCCCTGCATCGTGCCGAAGGCCTTGGAGTCCCAGCCGCGCGTCGATTCCATCAGGTCCTTGATGGGCGAGAGGATATCCATGAAAATGTAGGCGCAGAACATGCCCAGCGCCAGCAGGAGCAGCGCGATCCAGCGCATTGCCGCCGAATCCCGCAAAGTTTGTTTCACTGTTTCAGTCATATGGTTGATTTTGTATTATTTCCTCGTTTTCCGGAAAACTCCGAATCTACGAAATTACGAAAAAACAAGTGAAAACACAAAAAAAGATGCCCCGGGAACCCGGACATCGGAACCGTGCCCCGGAAAACAACCTCTTGTTTTCATAAATCCAAAAATAAACGTTAACTTCGCAGGTCAAACCGAATCATAGAATATGAAAACACTCGATGTAGTTCTGGGTCTCCAGTGGGGAGATGAAGGCAAAGGCAAAATCGTGGACGTGCTCGCGGAACGCTACCCCGTGGTGGCGCGCTTCCAGGGCGGTCCCAACGCCGGCCACTCCATCCACTTCGGCAATACCAGTTTCGTACTGCACTCCGTTCCTTCCGGCGTTTTCCGGGACGGATCCATCAATATCATCGGCAACGGCGTGGTGCTCGACCCCACCATTTTCCGCGAGGAATGCCAGGCCATCGAGGCTCTCGGCGTCCCGGTGCGGGAACGCGTGAAGATCGCCCGTCGGGCGCACCTGATCGTCCCGACGCACAAACTGCTCGACGCGGCCGACGAGGCGGCGCTCGGCAAGTCGAAGATCGGATCGACCCTCAAAGGAATCGGCCCGGCCTACTCCGACAAAACCGGCCGCAACGGCCTGCGCGTGGGTGACCTGCTCGAAGCGGATTTCCGGGAGAAGTTCGAAACGCTCAAGCGGAAACACGCCGCCCGGCTCGCCCAGTATGATTTCAAGGCTCCCTTCGATCCCGAGACCGCCGAAAAGCAGTGGCTCGCCGACGCCGAGTATCTCAAGACCTTCGAAATCATCGACGCCGAATACGAGACCAATGCCCTGCTGGCCGCAGACAAGGCCATCCTGGCCGAAGGTGCCCAGGGCTCGATGCTCGATGTGGACTTCGGATCCTATCCCTTCGTGACCTCTTCGTCCACCGCCTGCGCCGGTGCCTGCACCGGACTGGGCGTGGCACCCGGACACATCGGAAAGGTCTACGGTGTCTTCAAGGCCTACTGTACCCGCGTGGGCAGCGGCCCTTTCCCCACTGAACTGGGTGACGATACGGGCGAACGGATGCGCCAGCGCGGCCGTGAATTCGGGGCGACCACCGGGCGTCCCCGCCGCACCGGCTGGCTCGACATCCCGGCGCTGAAATTTGCCGTGATGATCAGCGGCGTAACCGACCTGATCATGATGAAGGCCGACGTACTCGACGGATTCGACACCGTCAAGGTCTGCTGCGAATACCGCGTAAACGGTATCCGTACCGACCGCGTCCCCTACGACGTCTATGCCGAGATCGAGCCCGTGTACAAGGAGTTCAAGGGCTGGAGCGGCGACCTGGGATCCTGCCGCAGCGAAGCGGAACTTCCCGCGGAGTTCAAGGCCTACATCGCCTATATCGAACAGGAGGTCGGCGTCCCTATCCGCATCCTCTCGCTCGGTCCCGACCGCGACCAGACCCTAATCCGCTGCTGACGTGGCCCTTCTCGAATCCATTGACAGTCCCGCCCAGATCCGGGACCTGGACAATGCGCAACTGGCGCAGCTCTGCAGTGAACTGCGTCAGTATATCATTGCCTGCTGTGCGGAAAACCCCGGACACATCGGCGCCAGCCTCGGCGCCGTGGAAATCGCCGTGGCCATCCACAAGGTGTTCGACACCCCGCAGGACAAGGTTGTCTGGGACGTGGGGCACCAGGCGTATGCCCACAAAATCCTGACCGGCCGCCGCGAAGCTTTCAAGCAGAACCGGAAATATCACGGGATCAGCGGTTTCCCCCGCCGTGCCGAAAGCCCTTACGACTCCTTCGGAACCGGTCACTCCTCCACTTCGATCTCGGCGGCGCTCGGCATGGCCGTCGCCGCGCAGCTCGAGGGGAAACACGAGCACGTGATCGCCGTCATCGGCGACGGCGCGATGACGGGAGGCCTGGCCTTCGAAGGGCTCAACAACGCCGGCAGCCTGAACGCCGACATCCTGGTCATCCTCAACGACAACCAGATCTCGATCGACAAAAACATCGGCGCTCTTCACAATTACCTGCTCAAGGTCACCACCGACCGGCGGTACAACAAACTCAAGAAGAGTGTCTGGGACCGCCTGGGTGCAGGGCGGCTCCGCGCGTGGCTGCAGAAACAGGTGAAAAACTTCAAGCGCACCCTGCTGCGCATCGACGGGGAGACGCTCTCCCTCTTCGATTCCCTCGGTTTCCGCTATTTCGGCCCGATCGACGGCAACGACATTGCCTCGATGACCTATATGCTGGGCCGGTTGAAGGAGATTCCCGGCCCGAAGCTGCTCCACGTGGTCACCACAAAAGGGAAAGGCTATGCCCCGGCCGAGGAAGACCAGACCGTATGGCACGCCCCGGGCACTTTCGACGCGGCGACCGGCCGCCGCACCGGCAAGAAAAGCGACATCGCCAAGTTCCAGGAAGTCTTCGGCACAACCCTGCTCGACCTGGCCCGCACGGACCCGCGCATCGTCGGCATCACGCCGGCGATGGCGACAGGCTGCAGCATGAACATCCTGCAGGCCGAGATGCCGGAACGGGTCTTCGACGTGGGCATTGCCGAACAGCACGCCGTGACCTTCTCGGCCGGCCTGGCTGCCGAAGGGATCCTGCCTTTCTGCAACATTTACTCCAGTTTCTCCCAGCGCGCCTACGACAATATGATCCACGACGTGGCGCTCCAGAACCTGAAAGTGATCCTGTGCCTGGACCGCGGCGGTCTGGTGGGCGAAGACGGGGCGACGCACCACGGCGCGTTCGATCTGGCCGCATTCCGGCCGGTCCCGAACCTGACCGTCTGCGCCCCGCTCGACGAAGCCCAGCTGCGCGACCTGATGTACTCCGCCACACAGCCCGGTTACGGTCCCACCGTAATCCGCTATCCGCGCGGGAACGGGCACGGTACGCCCTGGCGCGACCGCACCTTTAATTATATTGAACCCGGCACGGCCGTCAAACTGCACGAAGGACGGGACATCGCCCTGCTCTCGATCGGCGCCATCGGGTGGAAAGGAGCGGAAGCGGTCGAAAGGGCAAGCCGCGAAAACGGCATCGAAGTGCTGCACTACGACATGCGTTTCCTCAAACCGGTCGATACGGCCGCGCTGGAGGACGCCTGTACGCGCGCCCGCCGGATCATCACGCTCGAGGACGGTGTCCGCCAGGGCGGCCTCTACAGCGTCGTAGCCGAGTTCATCGCCTCCCGCGGACTGGACTGCACCCTCGTCGGACTGGGCATTCCGGACCGTTTCATCGAGCAGGGAAACCCCGCCGAACTGCAGGCGGAATGCGGTTACGACGCGGATTCCGTGTATCGGACGATTTTGCAAGAAAAAAATTAAAAATATTTTGGCGTTTCATTGAAAACCCATATATTTGCAGTCCCAAACAGCCGACGTAGCTCAGCTGGTCAGAGCAGCTGATTTGTAATCAGCAGGTCGTGGGTTCGAATCCCTCCATCGGCTCTGAAGCTTTGAAACGCTGACTGAGAGTCCTGGGCAGATACCAGAGTGGCCAAATGGGGCAGACTGTAAATCTGCTGGCGCACGCCTACGGTGGTTCGAATCCATCTCTGCCCACTTTTTTTATGCACCGAAAGGAGCATGTGTGCGGAAGTAGCTCAGTTGGTAGAGCATCAGCCTTCCAAGCTGAGGGTCGCGGGTTCGAACCTCGTCTTCCGCTCGATTTTTTTGAAATATTGGCCAATGTAGCTCAGTGGTAGAGCGCTTCCTTGG
>JAEEGG010003949.1_pt1 | contig 36391 bp, 23 predicted proteins | sample 9134161 | NCBI WGS metagenome assembly JAEEGG01 (sample SAMN16246543, study PRJNA631951) | gut metagenome | biome: gut microbiome; feature: rumen; material: CR-attached | host: Bos | place: Iran: Karaj | collected 2018-10
TGGGTCAACGAGTGCAAGCTTTGTAAACCGGTCACAGTCATCGACGATGGAACCTCCACCAACGAGACTCGCCTTGGCGCTGTTCGTGACCTGCTTCTTGCCATCAATCAGAAACAGGTGGATGATGATATTCTTGTGGTGGCAGCTGACAATATCCTCAACTTTTCCTTCCAAGGATTTTTGGATGCTTTCAAGAAACATGCCACCAGTATGATCATGTGCCATCATGAACCGGAGTTATACAAATTGCAGCGGACTGGCGTTGTGGCGATTGACGATGACTGTAAAGTATTGGAGATGCAAGAGAAACCTGAACATCCTGTCAGCCACTGGGCTGTTCCTCCTTTCTATATCTACAAACGCGACGACCTTCCGTTGATTCTCGACTGCTTGAACCATGGATGTGGTTTCGATGCACCTGGCAACCTTGCCCATTATCTGGTGGATAAGACAGTCATCCATGCCTTTGAGATGCCAGGCGAACGCTTCGACATCGGTTCACTCGACACCTATCACGAGGCCATCAAGCGCTTTGGATAAAAACTGGCATCTCTGGGTTTATGGATTTAGATTTATCGATACTTTTTTTTCATTATATCGTTATAACGTTATTACGATAACCAATAATAAAATATAAACATCAACGATATGACCATCAATTTAGAAAACAAAACTGTGTTTCTGACAGGTGTGGCAGGCTTTATTGGTTCCAACCTCGCCTTGCACCTTTTCAATAATGTCAAAGGTGTGAGAATCATCGGCATCGACAACATGAACGACTACTACGATGTACGTCTGAAAGAGGAACGTCTCGCACGAGTCTCAGCATATGGAAATTTCACCTTCATCAAAGGTGACATCGCCGACAGTCGGGTTATCAACGACATCTTCAGCAAATACCACCCCGAGGTAGTGGTCAACCTTGCTGCCCAGGCTGGTGTGCGCTACAGCATCATCAATCCTGATGCTTACATTCAGTCGAACCTCATCGGTTTCTACAATATCCTCGAGGCTTGTCGTCACAGTTACGATGGTGGTGAAAAAGGGGTGGAGCATCTGGTCTATGCCAGCAGCAGCAGTGTATATGGTTCCAACAAGAAAATACCTTATTCCACAGACGACAAAGTCGATAATCCCGTCTCACTTTATGCTGCCACCAAGAAGAGTAACGAACTTATGGCTCATGCTTACAGCAAGCTTTACAACATCCCTTCCACAGGACTTCGTTTCTTCACTGTTTATGGTCCTTGCGGCCGTCCCGACATGGCATATTTCGGATTCACTAATAAACTAGTGAAAGGCGAGACCATCAAGATTTTCAACTATGGTAACTGTAAGCGCGACTTCACATACGTAGACGACATCGTGGAGGGAGTGACCCGTGTGATGCAGAACGCTCCCGACCGGTTGACAGGAGACGATGGACTGCCTATGCCACCTTACAAGGTCTATAACATCGGTAACAGCAATCCTGAGAACTTGCTCGATTTCGTTTCCATCTTGCAGGAAGAACTCGTTCGAGCCGGTGTGTTGCCTACCGATTACGATTTTGACAGCCACAAGGAACTTGTCCCCATGCAGCCTGGCGACGTGCCTGTGACTTTTGCCGATACTTCCGCATTGGAGCGCGACTTCGGCTTCAAACCATCTACCCCCTTACGCATTGGCCTACGTCGTTTTGCTGAATGGTACGTAGGTTATTACAAAACCAAGTTAATTTTCTGAATTACCTTCTTGTTTATCCATAATTCCTATTTATGTATTTATATGGTGGAAGCGGCCATGCCCGCGTCATTCGTGATATCATCGAGGCCTGTGGTTATACCTTGGAAGGCGTGATAGATATCAATCCTAACCTTCATGATTTCATGGGGGTTCCAGTTCAACACGATGTGGATGAACGTGTGAGGCAGATGATTATCAGCATTGGTTCCAACAAGATACGCCAACGCATTGGAGAACAATTTGCCGGACAAATAGAATTTCCCTCAGCGATTCATCCTTCAGCCATCGTATCACCATATATGGCTGGAATAGGCGAGGGTAGTGTGGTCATGCAGGGTGCCATCCTTCAGAGTGGCGTCAGTATAGGTCGTCATTGCATCATCAATACCGGTGTCAGTCTTGACCATGAGTGTGTGATTGGTGACTATGCCCATATATCTCCTCATGCCACCTTGTGTGGAGATGTTCAAGTAGGCGAGGGCACATGGGTTGGTGCCGGCAGTGTGGCCATTCCTGGCATCCGTATTGGCAAATGGAGTGTGATTGGTGCAGGCTCGGTCATTGTTCGCAACATCCCTGACGGAGTTGTGGCTTTCGGTAACCCCTGTAGGGTCATAAGGAAGATTCAGTAAGGTGTATTGAAGTACACGCAAGCATTTTGTTAGCTGAATTGTCGCAGACAGGTAATCTGTGTTCACCCGAAAAAAATGGAGTGTAACTGTTTGATAGCAGTTACACTCCGATTTTTATCAGATGTGGTGGATTATTCTACAACAACCTTGCGTCCATTATTAATGTAGATTCCCTTCTGGGTGGGTTTTGCATCGAGTTTCCGTCCACTCATATCGTACCACGCAGACTGCTCAACGGGCAAAGAATGGTCAATGTCAATAATGCTTGAAGCACCGTCGCCGAAGTTGAGGATGAAGGCATTGACTAAAGAAGACAAGTTGCCGGCAGTTGTGCCTTCGGCCAATAGGAAACGAGCACGGAAAGCACCGATGGTAAATTCATCGTTTGGATAGTAGAGGGTGTTGTCATCACTAAGGTACAAAACTGAATTGTCTGCCTCTTCATAGCTAATGGGTAAGAAACTGCCTTCAAAGTTGACATAATCAGTTGCAACTGTCGAAGTGGTATTCTTGATGGTCACATTCTTGAACACAGGGTTGACAAGGTTTTCAGCTCTGTCCCACTTGATGATATAGGGCTTACCAGCTTCAATATTGTCAAGACTGCCTTCTGTGAAGTTCATCGTGAGTGTACCATTGGAGAAGGAAGTGCTTTCCAGTGTTTTCACAGTGGCGCCAACAAGGATGGATTCGCTAACAGTGACATTAAAAGGAACGCATAGTGTGTTCCATGCAGCGTCTTTGTAAAGGGTACGTTCGTTAAGTGTCACATTGGCTTTTTTGCCGGCATGGAGGGCGATAGCGTCAGTATTGTCAGAGTTGTTCTCTAGAACGACATCGAAATCGGCAGAAATCAATGTTGAACCAGTCTGGTTCTCGTCGAAATGGATGTTGAACACAAATACAGCCTTAGCAGTCTTGCTACCATCGTTATAGACGAGAGCCTGCGCGATGGTGCAGCCCTCTCCATTGCTGTTGAGTCCTGGCATCTGTCCAATAGTGAAGGTCATTGCTGAAGGATTGAACTCGGAAAAAACGTATGAGTTGTTGCCCCAGCTCGTCACACCGCCATTGTTGTTGAACCAATGACCATAACCGTTAGCGGTAGAAACGCTTTCAATGAGTGAACCGTCTGCGTTGGTGGCATAGAACATCATTTCGTCGTTGCCAGGACCAGAAGAGCTGTAAGCTACCATCTTGGAAGCTATGTCAGACATATTCATCTGGAACGCAGTGCCGAGTGTGGAGGCTGCTGTTCCGTCGATGGTCACTGAGGTTCCTGTGTATTCGGTTGATGCAGGGAAATAGACATCGTAAGTCAGAGTGGCATTTTCAATGTCACTTTCATCTTGTTGAGGATCCACATCCTCTGCTTCTGAGAAGTCTTTGGATGTCAATGATGCCCCTGTCTCGCTCTCATCGAAATGGATGTTGAAGACGAACACAGCCTTGGCCCTCTTGTTTCCATCGTTATAGACCATTGCCTGCGAAATGGTGCGGGTATCTCCATTGCTGTTGAGTCCTGGCATCTGTCCTATAGTGAAGGTCAGTGTTGACGGATTGAACTCGGAATAAACGTATGAGTTGTTGCCCCAGTTCGTCACGCCGCCATTGTTGTTGAACCAATGACCGGGATCGTTGGCCGTAGAACCACTTTCGATGAGTGAGCCATCTGCATTGGCGGCATAAAACATGATTTCGTCGGTACCAGGACCAGAGGAGTTATAAACGACCCTTTTGGAAGCGATGTCTGATAGGTTCAGCTGGAAGGCAGTACCCAGATCGGCAGCAGCTGTGCCACTAATGCTCACTGTTGTGCCTGGGTAATTATCACCTGCGGGGAAATAGACATCGTATGTCAAAGTCACGTTTTGAATGTCGCGTCCGTCGATTGTAGGCTCTACATACACGATTGCCTTGGATTGGTCAATGTCGGTGTTGTTGAACGACAGGGTGTAAGGCCACTGGTCGTCGTTGCTTGGAGTATCATCCCACTTATGTTGATAATAGGATGAAGGAGCAGGTACTACCATGAACCAGAGTTTGCTGACATTAGCGGGTACGACAAAAGACACATCGACAGATGTCTCGCCTGTGCCTTGGCAATAGATATTGTCGTTACTACTGTAAACCCGACTACCGTCTTTGAGTAAGGCTACATATCCCAGACGGAACCCACGAGAGGATGCGTTGTTCACGGAATTGTAGGTGGTTCTGCCGGATGATGCGAAGACGCTCTCGCCATTCAGGTATTGGGCTGGGTCGCCATCTGCAAGGTTTGCTCCAGGATTAAGCGCCTTGAATGTAGTGGTCAATTCTGTCCCTTCGGCGGGAACAGTCAGAGGTACGGCATTGAACCCTGTACTCTGAGGGCAACTGGAGTATGCCACCTGGTATTCGCCATCTGCGTTCAAAGCAGCCGCATAACGGAAGTCACCGATATAGTTGTCGCGGTAAGGTTCGCAGGCATCCCAGTCCCAAGTCACGCAGTGTGCAGCGTAGTTGTAATAATGGCGGAACAAATCATTCACACTCCAGTTTTGCAGACGCATCAGCACCTGGTTGAAGTCGAGAACCTGAGTAACATTATAGTTCCAAACGTTAGCAATCGTATTCAGTCCGAAATTCTGAACCAAATAGTAGAAAAACCAATAACTCTGGTAGCGGTGCCACTCATGGGTGAAGGCCAGATTATGTGAGTTGCGAAACACATTGATGCTCTCGGTGAACATGGCTTCAGGATAAGTTTGCAACGACTGCCATTGAGCCGTCTGTTCCCATGTGACGGAACCATTACCCACAGCACCGTGAAATCCTGTCTGAACATTGGAAAGAGTTCCTTGTTTCGAAGCCTCGGCATAGCACATATAATGGAAAGAATGTCCTATTTCGTGAGCAACGGCTGTACCAACAGGTTTACAAGTTGAGGGGCTGAGCCATATCGCCGATACCTGATAATCGTAACCACCACCATAGCATATCCATTCTGTACTATGGTTGAGCAATACCATTACCTTGTATTTATTAAGATTGGAGTTGTAGGGGTCAACAAATCCCAATTGGTTGATTTCGAGGTCGAAGAAAGCCTCGCACTTAGCCAACAAGTCCCAGACATCAACTTGGTATGCGGTCTCTGCATTGGTAGGAAGAGTGTCTCCATAACCTTTGTCCCAGTAAATGATGACGTTGTCTGATTCCACGCTTCTGCTTTCCGACCAAGTGTATTCGTTGTTAGGGTCATTTTGAGCATAGATGAGCGTGTCGGTACGGTTGCGCCATTCTTGTGGAATGTAGTGCTGCTTGGCAGCACAAACAAAAAGACTGCTCATACTGAGCAATAGAGTGAGTAAAAAAATTCTCATTTGTCGTTATGGTTAGTAATTAGTTTTCAAGTGAAAAAAAGAACTTATTCAAAAATTGGTGCAAAATTACATTATTCTTTCCAAATTTCAGATACTTTTTCATTCTGTTTTGCTAATTTCGCAATGTATTTGTAATAAACCACTGAAAAGAATCGACAAACATGAACGATACACCCGACTTCGCACAAGGAGTGGAACAAAAACTTTTTGCCAAGGCGATGAGCAAAAGGTTACCCATTTATGGTAACCTGGAGCTTACTCCTTTGTGCAACATGAACTGCGATATGTGTTTTGTGCGCCTCTCGCCTCAAGAAATGTCTTCGAAAGGCCGTTTGCGCACTGTCGAAGAATATATCCGTTTAGTGGATGAAATGCGTGAAGCTGGGGTTTTGTTTATTCAACTCACTGGGGGTGAGCCTCTCATTTATCCCGATTTCCGAAAACTCTATACTCGCCTTATTGAATCCGGGATGGTGGTGACCGTCAACACCAACGGAACATTGATTGATGACGACTGGGCTGATTTCTTCGCCTCTCATCCGCCTCGTCGTATCAACATCACACTTTATGGGGCAGACAATGAGACTTATCACTCGCTCTGTCATCTTGACCGGGGTTATGACAAGACAGTAGCTGCCATCCAACGTTTGAAGCAAAGAGGAGTAATGGTTAAACTCAACCATAGTGTCACCCAGAAAAACCAAGACCAATTAGATAAGATTATTCAGGTGTCTGCCTTGCTTGATGTACCCATCAAAGTCGATACCTATATGTATCCGTCTGTGAGAGAGCGCTCTAAGCCTTTCGACCACAATGTAAAACTTAAAGCGGAGGAAATGGCGGCGATAGACCATGACCTGCTTAAACGCTCTTTGCCTTCTGATGCCTATAGGGATTACTGTCGAAAGCAATTGGAAAGGATGGAGGAATGGTATAGAAGCATGACCCAGAAAACACCTCATCCCAAGCCCATCAATTGCAATGCTGGACGGTGCGCCTTCATCGTTAACTGGCAAGGCATGCTGCGTCCATGTATCATGATGGACACCCCGTCTGTTGACGTTTTCGAGACTGGATTTGCTCAAGGCTGGAACATCATCAGTGAGGCTGCATCTCACATCACGTTCTCACCTTCTTGTTCAGTTTGCAAAATGCTGCCAATATGTAAGGTGTGTGCTGCATCTGCTATCTTGGAAACAGGCAACAATCATGATGCGCCCCAGTATTTATGTCAGTCAGCACAAGCCTTTTATACAATTCTCCAGCAAAATAGTCATTATTGACGAAATGTTTCCGCTCGTTAATAAATGTGAATCCGTTGCTTTTTTTGACAATTATTTCTAATTTTGCAATTCGAATGAAAAGAGGCGATGCGTAGCACATATAACGACCGCTAAAATGGACATCACAACCCACAGAAGGATTTCAGCCCGCATTCTGTTGGCAGTATTCTTGACGATTCAGGTACTGGCCATCATTCATATCCATGAGGATATGGGTGAGGATGTTATATGCCATGACTGCGTGGCCCATGTTCATCACAACGGGCATTTGTCCAGTGCTTCTTTTTCCATTGACAGCTGTTTGATATGTCAGTTCCTGTCGTTGCCCTATACCATGGCTACAGCGTTACTGCTTATCGCTATCTTTCATACTGAGTCCAGACATTATAGTTGTTTTGCCGAACGTCTTTACAACACTGCGTCTCAGTTCGTCTTTTTGAGGGCACCTCCCGTAATTGGTTGATTTCCATATTTATTATTATTTGCTTTCTTTGTTTCTGCGTATTAAAATAATACGTGGAATGCTTGTATGGATAGGTGTATTGTATAATCACGTAATTAAGTATTTATGAAACCAACCATTTTATTAATATCATCATTATTATTTGTGGGCGTAGGAGCCCATGCTCAAGATTTGGATATAGACACATGCCTTCATTTACAAGAAGTAACGGTGACTGGTTTGACAGGTAAAATAAAAGTCAAGGAATTGCCTGCGCCAGTAACCGTGATGTCGCCTGTACAGTTAGAGGCACATTTCTCAACCAATGTCATAGACGCTATTGCACACGACCCTGGTATTTCGCAAATCACAACAGGAGCGGGTATTTCCAAACCCGTTATTCGTGGACTGGGCTACAACCGTTTGTTGTTGGTCAGCGAAGGTGTACGACAAGAAGGGCAACAGTGGGGAGATGAACATGGCATTGAAGTTGACGATCATGCTGTAAACAGTGTAGAAGTGCTTAAAGGACCAGCCTCTCTGATGTATGGCTCTGACGCCATGGCAGGTGTGGTCATCTTCCGTGACGACCCTTTACTAACATCGGGTGAAATACATGGAGAGATGACAACAGGCTATCAGACCAACAACGACATGAAGGACTTGTCTCTGAATATTGCTGGAAACCAGAACGGATTTGTTTGGGGTATGCGTGCCAGTGGCAAATGGGCAGGTGAATATTCGAACAGCCACAACCACGATGTCCATAATTCACAGTTCCGTGAACAAGCCCTTAGTGGAATGGCCGGGTTGAAAAAAGATTGGGGGCAATCGCTCCTTCGCGTTTCTACATACTATAATCGGCCTGGTATTGTAGAAGAGGAGGAAGACCCTTTTCAGCGCATCAAGCACTTCAAGGCTGTTCTAGACAACTCCATCAATATTGGAGATGGTAGTCTGAAAGCCATCTTTGGCTACCAGCGTAATAGCAGAAAAGAATACGAAGAAGCAGATGAGTGCGGACTGGCAATGTTGCTACACACAGTCAGTTATGATGTCAGGTTTGTCTCTCCAGAGATGAATGGATGGAAGTACAATATCGGAATCGGTGGTATGTGGCAAAAAAACGACAACAAGGGTGAGGAGTTTCTCATACCCGATTACAATCTTTTTGATGCAGGCGTTTTCACTACAGTGAGCAAGGATATCGACCGTCTTCATCTCAGTGGAGGTCTGCGTTTCGACAACCGTCATCTTTCCAGCAAAGCATGTGATGATATTTTCTCTGCTTTCAGTCGCAACCTCAACGGAGTGACGGGTAGTATTGGTGCCACTTATAACCTAAGTGACAATCTCGACTTTCGCTTGAATGTGGCGAGAGGATTTCGTGCGCCAAATCTTAGTGAACTTGGCAGCAATGGTGAACATGAGGGGACTTTCCGTTATGAAAAAGGCAACAGCAACCTCAGTCCAGAGTTCAGTTGGCAGTTTGATGCCGGTCTGGACTATTCCACAGAGTTCTTCTCCGCTAGTATGGCACTCTTCGCCAACCGTATCAGCAATTATATCTATGCTCAGAAGAATGGCGAGATAATCGACGATGTGCCAGTCTATTGCTATACCCAGGGAGACGCACGCATTCTTGGAGGTGAGGCCACCATTATCCTTCATCCAATCAAGCATTTGCATTGGGAGAACGATTTCTCATACGTCAATAGTGTACAAATGCACCAACCTGATGAAAGCAAGTATTTACCTCTAACTCCGGCACCTCGTTGGATTTCCACATTGCACTACGACATCAAAGGCAGAAGCCGTGCTGTGCGTAACATGTTCGCTGAGATTGAGGTGGATGTCAATTTCCGTCAGAACCATTACTACAAGGTAGAACAAACGGAAACAGCAACTCCAAGTTACACACTTGTCAACCTTTCGGCAGGGACAGACATCTTGTCGCGCGGACACAAACTGTTTTCTTTCTACCTGTCGTGTCATAATCTCTTCAACCGCGCCTACGTCAGTCATCTTAATCGACTCAAAGACATGGATATTTACAATATGGGGCGCAACCTCTGCATGAAAGTGGTTATCCCCGTTGGTTGGGGAGGACAATAGATTATAGGAAGTCCATAGAAGCTAGAAATCCTAGAGAATCTTAGTGAATATGGAAATCCTAGCTTATGCTATCTCGCAAAAAAAAGAGCCGCAATTGCGGCTCTTTTTATTAGAATAATATTCAATTATTTGATGAGTTCTACACTTCGTTTGACGAAATCGTTGAGAGCTTCGCCTTTGAGAAGTCCGTTTTGGAGGAGGGCTAAGTCGATGAGCTGTTTCACAACCTTGTTGTCGGCTGTGGCCTTGAGTATTGTTTCCTTACGTTGTTCACGCTGTGACTCGATGTCGGCTTCCACCTTGTTCAGTTCATCCCGGCTTTCCTGAGTAATCTCGTCGTACTTCTTGTCTTTGTTCATCTGATTGATGGCGTCCTTACGTGCCGTAAGACCACGAATCTCAGCATCGAAGGGGTTAAGACTGTCACCTATAGCTGTCTCGCTGTCTGCGAGCACTGTCTTCACCAGACGGTGGTCGGTGTTGAGCACAAGGTTGTACATGTCGGGCATCTCTCCATAGAAAGCCATACCTGGCTGAATCTTCGCCATGTCTTTCATACGACGCATATACTCGCTCTGGGTGATGATGACCGGAGACTGGTTCTCGCCCAATGCTTGGGCTTCCACATTGTAGTTCACTTTTTCATTTTTAGGTAGCTGACCTGTGAACACGGCGTTAAGCAGTTCCTTCTTCTCATTGTCGAGTTCTTCCTTCTTCTCCTCATCCTTCACGATCAGTCTGTCGATGACATCTGCGTCCACGCGAGTGAAGCGGCTCTTGTCGAATTTCCGCTCTAACAGACCGATGACAGCTACATCGAGCTCACCGTTGAGCAGCAACACATTGTAGCCCTTGTTGTTGGCAGATTCGATATAGCTATATTGCTCATCCTTATTGTTGGCATAGAGATAGATGAGGTTGCCTTCCTTGTCTGTCTGTGCATCCTTAATGAGGGTTTGGTATTCTTCAAAAGTATAATACTTACCCTCTGTGTCCTTGAGCAGTGCGAACTGTTTGGCGCGGTCATAGAAATCGTCCTCTGTGAGCATACCATAGTGGATGAAAATCTTCAAGTCGTCCCACTTGCTTTCAAAATCTTTTCGGTCCTGGGTAAAGATGCTTTTCAGACGGTCGCTCACCTTCTTGCTGATGTAGCCTGAGATTTTCTTCACATTAGCGTCGCTCTGCAGATATGAACGGCTGACATTCAAAGGAATGTCCGGAGAGTCGATGACACCGTGAAGCAGTGTGAGGAAGTCTGGCACGATGCCTTCCACAGAATCAGTGACGAAAACTTGGTTGCAGTAGAGCTGGATTTTGTTCTTCTGCAGGTCGAGATTAGATTTCACCTTCGGGAAATACAATACGCCTGTAAGATGGAACGGATAGTCCACATTGAGGTGAATCCAGAAGAGCGGTTCGTCGCTCATGGGGTAGAGGTCGGAGTAGAACTTCTTGTAGTCCTCGTCTTTAAGATCCGATGGTTTGCGAGTCCACAACGGGTTGATGTCGTTGATAATGTTGTCTTCCTCGGTATCAACTTGCTTGCCGTCTTTCCATTCCTTCTTTTTTCCAAAGGCTATCGCTACGGGAAGGAAATGGCAATACTTGCGAAGCAAATCCGAAATTTTGTTCTCCTCCAAAAAATCCTTGCAGTCATCGTCGATATACATTACGATGTCAGTACCACGGTCAGCCTTTTCGCAGTCCTCAATGGAGAATTCTGGACTGCCATCGCACGACCATTTCACGGCTTTTGCATCCTCTTGCCAGCTTTTGGTGATGATTTCCACCTTCTTGCTCACCATAAAGGATGAGTAGAAACCCAGTCCGAAGTGGCCAATGATGGCGTTGGCATTATCTTTATACTTATCGAGGAAGTCATTGGCACCCGAGAACGCGATTTGGTTGATATACTTGTCGATTTCTTCTTCTGTCATACCGATACCGCGGTCGCTTACGGTCAGTGTGCCTGCTTCCTTATCAATGCTCACGCGTACGGTCAAGTCGCCTGCCTCCCCCTTCAAATCACCATTCGAAGCAAGAGTTTTCAACTTTTGTGTGGCATCTACTGCATTTGAAACAATCTCACGAATGAAAATCTCATGATCGGAATAAAGAAATTTCTTGATGACGGGGAATATGTTTTCCGTCGTCACACCAATATTACCTTTTTGCATAATATAGTTTGTTAATAATTATTGTTGTCTGCGTTGTGATATTACTTCTGGATAATCCGGATAATCCGAACTATCTTAATGTTCTGTTATTATTATTTGCAATAAAAATGCCAGTCACGAGTGACTGACATTTTGGCATTGTTTTGAAGTTAATCCTTGTCTTCGGTTGACAATATTTCCACTTCCTGGTGCTCGGTAATGAGTGCGATTTTGTTCTTCTCCGCATCAAAAGTACCTTTGATAAGGTCACCTTCAGCGATTTCACCATCGATAATCATGGTGGCAATCTCGTCTTCCAGGTAGGTCTGGATAGCTCGTTTGAGAGGACGAGCGCCGAACTGAATGTCATAGCCTTCCTGTACGATGAACTCATAAGCTGACTCATCGAGAACAAGTTGGTGTCCCATATTTTCCACTCGGGTATAAAGTGATTTCAACTCTAAATCAACGATGGAGCGTATGGCTTTTTCATCGAGTTGGTCGAAGGTAATGATGTCGTCAATACGGTTGAGGAACTCAGGCGAGAACTGTCGGTTGAGCGCTTTCTGAATTACGCTCCTCGACACTTCCTTGTCGGTCAAGGCACTCATGGCATTGAAACCTACACCACGGCCGAATTCCTTGAGTTGGCGGCTACCCACGTTGGAGGTCATGATGATGACGGTGTTGCGGAAATCCACAGTTCGTCCATTACTATCTGTCAGACGCCCTTCGTCCATCACTTGCAGTAATAAGTTATAGACATCGTTATGCGCCTTTTCAATCTCGTCGAGCAAGACAATGGAGTAGGGGTGACGGCGCACTCGTTCGGTGAGTTGTCCGCCCTCTTCATAACCAACATATCCTGGAGGCGCACCTACCAAGCGTGAGACCGTGAACTTCTCCATGTATTCGCTCATGTCGATGCGGATGATGGCGTCCTGGCTGCCGAACATGAATTCAGCCAACTGTTTGGCAAGATAGGTCTTACCCACACCCGTAGGTCCAAGGAACAGAAATGAGCCTATGGGATGGTTGGGTTCCTTCAATCCTACACGACTTCGCTGAATGGCGCGTACCAATTTGTCGATGGCAGTGTCCTGAGAAATGACCTTGTTCTTAAGCGCTGTGGCCATGCCTTTCATTCTGATGCCCTCGGATTGCTCCAGCTTCTGTACAGGTACACCTGTCATCATTGATACCGCATGTGCCACCATGTCTGCATCCACAGTGACACGATTGTCTTGCAGTTGCGATTCCCATTCCTTCTTCAGTTGGTTGACATGATCTTCCAGTCTGTGTACTTGGTCGCGGTAAGCGGCAGCAAGTTCGTAGTTTTGGCTATGAACGGCATTGTCTTTCTTTTTGCGTGCCTCTTCTATCAGTTGTTCTTGTTCTTCAATCTCCTTCGGAACCGACACATTATTAATGTGTACGCGAGAGCCTGCCTCGTCGAGCGCGTCAATGGCCTTGTCGGGGAAAACCCTGTCGCTGACATATCGTTGGGTCAAATCAACACATGCCTTGAGCGCTTCGTCAGTGTAATAGACATTGTGATGGTCTTCGTAACGATCTTTGATGTTATGGAGTATCTCAAGGGTTTCCTCTGCAGTAGTGGGTTCGACAATGATTTTTTGAAACCTGCGCTCCAGAGCGCCGTCTTTCTCTATGCTCTTGCGGTATTCGTCAAGAGTGGTGGCGCCTATACATTGCAAATCGCCTCTTGAGAGGGCTGGCTTGATGATGTTGGCAGCGTCCATGGAGCCAGGTTGGTTGCCTGCGCCTACAAGGGTGTGAATCTCGTCGATGAAGACAATGATGTTTTTATTGGCTTGCAGCTCATTGATAATGGCTTTCATTCTCTCCTCGAACTGTCCTCTGAATTTGGTACCTGCCACCACAGATGAGAGGTCAAGCGAGATGATGCGCTTGTCGAAAAGTAGTCTCGACACTTTCTTCTGAGTGATTCTCAGGGCCAGTCCCTCAACGATGGCAGTCTTTCCCGCTCCTGGTTCACCAATGAGAATGGGGTTATTCTTCTTTCTTCGACTGAGAATCTGGGCAATGCGCTCTATTTCTCGTTCACGCCCCACCACAGGGTCGAGTTTGCCTTCTCGAGCGTTGCGTGTGATGTCGATGCCGAAGAGGTCGAGCGCGGGCGTGTCACTGTTGTTGCCGGCGTTTTCTTGTTGTTTGGTATGCTGGTTGTCAGAGATGCGTTTTCCTCCAGTAGAAGGTGGCACATTGTCCATGTCGTCATCATCGTCGTAACCGTAATTGTTCTCAGTTTGGTCTTGTTTTTGTCTGAAAGCCGCGACCAAAGTGGTGTAGTCGATGTCGTTGTCGCGCATTACCATGGCGGCTAAGTTGTCTTTTTGTTTCATGATAGCTAATAATAGATGTTCCGCGTCAGCAATGATACATCCCAGATGACGGGCTTCCAGGATAGTGAGTTTCAGCACAATCGATGATTTCTCGTTGAGACTGATGTCGTGTGTGGAATAGGAGGATCCTGAGTGGATGCCTTGTAGCCTTCCCTCTATCTGCGACTTCACTTCATCAAGGTCGATGTGGAATTTGCGCTGGAGTATTTCAGTGGCTTTGCTATTGCCTTCTCGCAACAGACCAAGAAAAAGGTGTTCCGGTCCGATGTACCCATTGTTCAGACGGACGGCCTCTTCACGGCTGAGCGTGAGTATTTCTGAAACGCGTTGCGAAAACTGGTTGTTGGTCATTCTTTCTTTATTTGTTTTTGACTTCGATTTTTTATCGTTATTCCTTATTTCGTAATATTTCTATTTCGATTAATTATTCACCAACAAACTCCGTGCCAAAGATTATTCTAAAGCTTGGTTGTTGCGTCGTTCTGGCCACAGATGTTTGGCGTACTGCCAATGGTAGGATTCGTAATCTTCAGTGAGGCGTGTGACGCGACGGACAAAATCCTTGTAGTCTTTCTTCTCGGGGAGTGTCCATGCCACTTCTGACAGAGCTGCCATACGGGGTAGGGTCATGTACTCCACCATACCAGGTGTACGTAAGTGTTCAGCCCATGCATTGGCCTGTACACCGAGGATGTGTCTTCGTGTCTCACCATTAACATCAGCGGGAATGGGGTCGAGTGAATAGACCTTCTCGACAGGAATATACCCACCGTAGGAGTTGTCAGGCTCATGGATGACGTCTTTTGATTGTTGGTAGTCGAAATAACAATGGCTGGTGGGTGCCATGACCACATCATGCCCCTTGGCGGCAGCTTCGGCTCCAGGTTCGGAACCACGCCAACTCATAATAGCTGTGTTGGTGTCGGCTCCAGTGTAGAGTATCTCGTCCCATCCAATGGCGCGTCGTCCTTTTGCTTCGAGATAAGGGACTATCTGTTGGGTAAAGTATCCTTGATAGGTCATGCCTTTTCGGTCGATAGCATTGCATTTGGGACAAGTTTCCCAACGGACGGTAGGAGTCTCGTCGCCACCGATATGGACATACTTGGAAGGGAAGATGTCAATCAGTTCATCGATGATGTCGCGAACGAGGTCGTAGCATTGGGGATTACCCATGCATAGCACGTCGGCATACACTCCCCATCGGTGGCCCACTTCATAGGGACCGCCAGTGCAGCCCAGTTCGGGGTAACTGGCAAGTACAGCCTTTGTGTGTCCAGGAAGGTCTATCTCGGGCATTACCGTTATATGTCGTTCTTGTGCATAGCGTACAATCTCGCGTGCCTGCTCCTGAGTGTAGTAACCGCCATGTGGAATGCCATCGTCGAGGTCGGAGTTGTGCCCTAACACTGTACCGCTTCGCCAGGCACCGATTTCGGTGAGTCGTGGGTGGCGCTTCATCTCTATTCGCCAACCTTGGTCATCGGAAAGGTGCCAGTGGAAGACGTTCATATTGTGGAATGCAAGTATGTCGATGTATTCCTTGACGAATTCTATATCAAAGAAATGACGAGAGCAGTCAAGATGCATCCCTCGGTAAATAAAACGGGGTGAGTCCGAAATGGAAACGGGAGGCAGTTCGACGTCTCCATTGGTGAACGGCAGTGATTTGCGGAGGAACTGTATGCCGTAGAACACACCTGCTTTACCATTGCCCTCAAGTTTGATAAGGTTCTTATCTATGTTTAGAGAGTAGTCCTCACCAGATTGCTGTGGCCAACGGATAATGTCTTTCTTGTCTGTTTTCACCGACAACTGTATCTGGTTCGACTTTTCCTTGCGTGTTGCTTTAGAAAGATGTATACCAGTCTTATGATTGATGTATTCTATTAGGAAATCCGCCTCTCGGCTAAGGTTATCTCCATCACAATAGACGCTGGTTTGGGCATTGATGATGAATGCTTCTCCTGATTTTTCTTCAACATGGAGAGGTTTTGGGATAATATCGTAATTGACCGTATGCTGAGCGGATAAGAGCATATAACTGCACGACAAAACTGTCATTAGATAGAATTTGATTCTCATAATCTTGCTTTGTTATATTATTTATAATGTAAATGCAAATGTACATAAAAAAGTGGTTCATTCTATTTCAAATAAGATTTTTTATCTAATTTTGCAGAAATAATACAAAGAATGATGTTTTGTCAAAGGCTAAAACTTAATCAATCAGAATAAACGCAAATTATTATAGATGTATGAAAAAAAGTATCTTTACAGCGGTACTACTGCTGATTTCTGCAATCACTGCAAACGCACAAGTCATTTATAAAGTGAATATTACTGCAAAACCCGAAACGAAAAAAGTCATTGTCCTTGATTTGATTGACCGCAATGCTCCTCGCGATACTGTGGCTGTGAATGATAGCAAAGCCACAATCAATGGTTCAAAAACGGCACAGACCATCATGGTCATCATCGACCCTGATAACCAACTGCAGAGTTTCTTTGTGGCAGACGGTTCCGAGATGAACCTGAACATCGTAACCGATGAACTGGATGGCGGATCAAAGGTTAATCAGAGCATGTGCGCATTGTCGCGCAAGATGGCCGAAGCGAAAACTCAAGAGGAGTTTATCGGCATTATGCGTGAGACTCTTGCCACAAACCGTGACAATATTGTAGGTGCGTTTGTCTTGTCGCAATTCTATTCCGTTATGGGATATGATGAACTCAAGAAAGAACTCTCGAGTGGCGCGGCCTATCTCGACTATCCCTTAGTTGAACCAGTGAAGCAGTATCTCAAAGGATTGGAGAAACGTGCACCAGGCAATATGTTTGTGGATATAGAAGAAGCTGACACCTTGGGCGTGAATCACAAACTCAGCGAGTATGTGGGCAAAGGTAACTATGTGTTGGTGGATTTCTGGGCTTCATGGTGTGGTCCCTGCATGGCTGAGATGCCCAATGTGAAGGCCAACTACGACAAATACAAATCCAAGGGATTCAATGTGGTTGGACTGTCATTCGACAGGAGTGCTGATAACTGGAAGAAAACCATCCGTGAGAAAGAACTGAACTGGGTGCACCTCTCCGACCTTAAGTATTGGAATACCATAGCTTCCGAAACCTACGGCATCCGCGCTATCCCAGCTAGCATCCTTTGTGATCCTGATGGCAAGATTATCGCCATCGACCTTCGAGGCGAAAGTTTGGGCAATAAACTCAAGGAGATTTACGGATTCTAAACATTAAGATATATTCAGACCACAGACAACAGGTACGTCTGTGGTCTTTTTTCACTCAATGATTAGGTTATGATTACCATCGAGAAAGTACATGACAGTGCTGGATTGAGCGATTTGATTAGCCGTTTAGGTTTTTTGCCATTGCTCAATGGCGGTATCCGTGGTTTTTCGGCGGAGGAATTGGTGGACGACGACTGCCGTTATGTGGTGTTGCCCGACGGAGGATGGGATTGGCCGCTTTGGAAGTGGAAAGGTTCTGTCATCACAGAAGGGCACCATGTCTATGGCAAGTTCTTCGGAGGTAAAGCGGGATTCGTCAGTCTCGACTGGTGGCCCGATTTCTGCAATTACCGGCGCAGGCTTCATCTTCCGCCAGGTTTAGGTAGCATCGAGGAAACCATTCTGCAGGTACTGGCAGAGCGTGGTAGCTTGATTACACGAGAGCTCCGCACACTATGTGGTTTCACTGGTCCCAAGATGCGCAGTCGCTTTGACGCTTACATCACCCGACTGCAGATGGGATGTCGTATTGTGACCGAAGACTTCGTTTATCCCCTCGACCGTCACAACCACGAATATGGTTGGGGGTGGTCTTTACTTACTACACCCGAACAACTTTACGGTAAAGAAGCATGCCAATGCGAACGTACCCCTTTCGAATCCTTCGAACGTGTCCGCAATCATCTGCAGGCGCTTTTGCCCGATGCTTCCAACAGGCAAATCGAAAGGTTGGTGAAATGACAGTCCTCGAGACAACATAGGCATAATACTTACCCATAAGATTGTTGTTGAATTGCTTTGTCATTTCTTTTTTTTCAAGTAATTTTGCATAAATGAAAATAATTGAGAGATGAGATTCTTATGTATTATTCCCGCTAGATACGCGTCAACGCGTTTTCCCGCTAAACCACTTGCAATGTTGGGTGGTAAGCCTGTGATACAAGGAGTGTATGAGCAAGTGGCCAAAAGTATGGACGCCGTGTATGTGGCCACTGACGACCAACGTATCTTTCAGGCTGTGGAACAATTTGGAGGCAGAGTGGTAATGACAGATACTGACCTCAAGAGTGGCACAGACCGTTGCCAGCAAGCTTATCAGAAGATTGGCGAATCCTATGACGTGATTGTTAATGTTCAAGGTGACGAACCTTTCATTCAAACCTCACAACTCGATGCTATCAAACATTGTTTTGACGACCCCGCCACACAGATTGCCACACTCGTGAAGCCCTTCGTAGCCGAACAAGGATTCGACGCCCTTTCGAATGTCAACTCTCCCAAGGTGGTCATTGACAAGAAAATGCGTGCCATCTATTTCAGCCGTTCTATTATACCTTACATCAGGAAAGGTGACCAGAAGGACTGGCTTTCCATGCACACTTATTACAAGCATATCGGACTCTATGCCTATCGTGCAGAAGTCTTGGCTGAAATCACTTCTCTGCCCCAGTCGAGTCTGGAAATCGCAGAGTCGCTTGAGCAACTGAGATGGATAGAAAACGGCTACACCATCAAGGTTGGCATTACAGACATCGAAACCATCGGAATTGACACTCCGGAAGATCTTGCACGAGCTGAATTGTTCCTGGCCAGTAGAAGTGACAAAAAATGATTGTTTTACATTAGATTCCCACAATCGATATTATTTACGCCGTTTCCTCCAATTCGCATGAAACAACCAGAGATACATCCTTTCGGATTCGACCATCTCATCGAAGTCAAGCAGAAAACATTCGACAATGGTGTGACAATCAACCTCATTCCTCTTGAGGACACTAGAGTTGTGATGATTGATTTCTTCTTTCATGGTTGTAAATGGCACCAGAGCCGTTGTTTACAAGCCTACTTCTCCACAAGCCTTCTCTGTACCAGTTCCGAGGAATACGATGCAGACATACTTGCCGAGACAATTGACTACAATGGTGCCTCTATCTATAGCAGAACTGGATTTTTTGGTACCTGTATCACGTTGCTGTGTCTTTCCAAGAATCTTCCGAAAATGCTTGAGGTGATGAAATCTGTGCTCATTCATCCCACATACGACCAGAAACGTTTCGATACCTCAGTGTCTATGATGAAACAGTCGGCAGCCATCAGAAAGACTGATGTCAATTCTGTGTGCAACGAAACGTTTCTTGAAACACTCTATGGTAAGTCGCACCGCTGCACTTCATTCGCAAATCTTGATGACTATGATACGCTGACTCGCGATGACTTGCTGTCTTTCCATCATCAGTACATCTGTTCTTCTGACTGCCAGATTTGGATGACGGGCAACATCACAGAAGATGTCATAGGACTGGTTCACGAGCATTTTGGCAAAACAGCATGGGGAGAAGGACAATTTGTCTATCAGCAACCTATTTGGCCCGACCTCCAACCAGCAAAAGACCATATAATCAGGATGAAGATGCCTGGTGTGCAGTCGGCCATTTGTATGGGTAAGCTATTACCCAGATGGGATCATCCTGATTTCACAAAAATCATGGTTACTATCACCTTGCTTGGCGGTTACTTTGGCAGCAGACTGATGACAAACATCAGAGAGGAGAAAGGCCTTACTTACGGCATACAAGCATCCCTGCGGCAGACATTATGCGAAACTGCGCTCATGATATCAACCGCTACAGCCAATGAGACTGTGGAACAGGTGATAGAGGAGATCTATAAGGAAATCCAGAGAATGAGGACAGAGAGGGTTGGAGATGAGGAACTAGCGAGGGTGAAGAACTACATGATTGGTTATTCTTGCCGCAAACACGAGCCTGGACTTGGACTCAGCAAGTTGTTGATGAATATGTACATGAAAGGCTGTCCATACGACAACATCCTGACAGAGAACAGACTTGTGCTCGACACCACAGCTGAAGACATCATAGACATGACCGACCGTTATCTTGATGTTGATTCAATGAGACTGTGCGTCGTCGGAAATGCTGATTAAGAATCTAACTTTAAAAGCTTATGTAAATAAGATAATAATAACTAATAAAACTAATGAATATGAAAAAGTTGTATACATTTATCTTTCTGGCGGTTATGGCACAGACCATTTGCGCACAGACAACACGAAAGAACAGTAAATACAATAGGGATGTGGTCAACAAGTACAACACAGCCTTGGCAACTGTCAAAAACAACATCCTTAATAGTGAGGACCAAAGTGACGAACTAAATCCATATTATCTTTCAGTTTTCACACCAGGTACCTACCTCAGCCGTGCCACACATCAGGCATTCGCACTTGATGTGGATGCTGTGGAAGCCGAGAAATCACTGGGTATGCGCTTGAGGGAGCAGATGGACTCTTTGGCCAATGCAAACCTTTTCAAACTTTATACCACCACGCCTAACTCATTTAACAACTATGATGAGAAATTCATGAAAGAGACATTGGTGGAAAGTGAGGAACCCATAGAAAGTGACAAGGAACTCAACACTATCATTGCCAGTGCTGACGAAGTGACTGACGTAGCCGCAGTCACAGGCGATGTGGATGTGGATGTATCCGTTACCAAACCCAACTTCTGGAAGCGCACTGGTAATTTTGGACTGCAGTTTACGCAGAACTACTTCTCCGACAACTGGTATAAGGGAGGCAACAACACTCAGTCCATGCTCGCCTCCATTATTGTCGAGGCCAACTACGATAACCAGAGAAGGTTGCAGTGGGACAACAAACTGGAAATGAGGCTTGGGTTTATAACTGCTCCTAGTGACACTTGCCACACTTTCCTTACCAACAACGATAAACTTTATGCTCGTTCAAAACTCGGTATCAAGGCTGCCAAGTCATGGTTCTATACAGCATCTGTGGAAGCGCAGACGCAGTTCATGCCTTCCTACCGTACCAACGACCGCAGGCGCTTCGGCGCTTTCTTCGCGCCTTTTGATTTCTTCGCCTCTATCGGTATGGACTTCAAACCAGCGCTTAAGAACGACAACGCTTTCTCGCTCGCCCTTCTTCCTTTTTCTTACAAGATGCGCTATATCGGCAGCGATGATGAGAATATACACGCCGTCTTCAACATGGTTGGAGAGGATTGCACACACGACATAGGTTCGAAAATTGAAGCCAACCTCACTTATCACTTGGCTAAAAACCTAACATGGACCAGTCGCTTCTACTACTTTACCAGTTACAAATACGCCGAAGGTGAGTTTGAGAACAAGTTCGAATTTAAATTCAGCCGTTTCATCTCCGCGCAACTCTTCACGCTATGGAGATTCGATGACAACCGCTCCCGTGACTACTACGACAGCAACCTCGGATACTTCCAGTTCAATGAGAACTTCACATTCGGTATAGCTTATTCGTTCTAATAGACTAGTTTGAACCAGTCAGTTCTGACAGGTCTGAAAAAACAAGTATTAACATGCGCAAAAAGAAACCGCTGCCCTTATTAGAAAACATAGAAATTACAGCTATAGCCGCAGAAGGCAATGCTTTGGCAAGAGTTGATGACAAGGTGGTGTTTGTGCCTTACGTGGTACCTGGCGATGTTATCGATGCTCAAGTAAAACGCAAGAAACACAGCTATATGGAAGCTGTGGCTGTTGCATTCCACAAAAAATCGGAACTGCGGGCACAGCCTTTCTGTAAATACTACGGCATCTGTGGAGGATGCAAATGGCAGTGCTTGAAATATGCTGAGCAACTCAAGGCTAAGCAACAGCAGGTTGTGGACAACCTCACTCGTATAGGTAAGGTGGAATTGCCTCCAGTCTTGCCCATAATCGGTTCTGAAAAAACCACATGTTACCGCAACAAACTGGAATTCGGTTTCTCGAACAAAAGGTGGTTGACTGAAGAGGAAATTGAAGCCAACGTGGTCTATGACCAGATGAATGCCGTAGGATTCCACATCAATGGAGCGTTCGACAAGATACTCGATATCGACCAGTGTTTCCTTATGGACGACATCAACAATCGCCTGCGAAACGCCATCCGTGATTATGCCTTAGCTAATCACCTCACTTTTTATGACTTCCGTCAGCATCAAGGATTGTTGCGCAATATGATGATTCGTACTTCCAACACCTCAGAACTGATGCTCCTTCTGCAAGTGCAGATAGATTCAGACGACGACAAGAACCAGCTTGAAGGGCTTTTGGGTCACATGGAAAAGAACTTCCCTGAGATTACTTCATTGCTCTATGTCGATAACCATAAGTTCAACGATACTTTTGGCGACCAGGAAGTCATAATATACAAGGGCAAGGACCATATCTATGAGGAAATGGAAGACTTGAAGTTCAAAGTGGGCGCTAAATCCTTTTACCAAACGAACACAGAGCAAGCTTACAACCTTTATAAAGTGGCTCGTGATTTCGCGCGGCTTTCAGGCCATGAACTGGTGTATGACCTCTACACAGGTACTGGAACTATTGCCAATTTCGTGTCTCATCAGGCTCGCAAGGTCATTGGCATAGAATATGTACCTGAAGCCATTGTCGACGCCAGAAAGAACTCTGAAATCAATGGCATTGACAACACCCTCTTCTTCGCTGGTGACATGAAGGATATCCTCAACAAGGATTTCATCAACACCTACGGTCGTCCTGATGTGATTATTACTGACCCTCCACGCGCCGGTATGCATACTGATGTGGTGAACACCATTCTTTTCGCAGGTCCCGAACGCATTGTTTATGTCAGTTGCAACCCTGCGACACAAGCACGCGACCTGCAGTTGCTCGACAAGGACTATAAGGTGACAGCAGTTCAACCTGTCGACATGTTTCCTCACACCCATCATGTGGAGAATGTCGTTCTGCTCGAAAGAAGAGAAAGTATGAGTTAACTTCCTATTAATCCAAGCATTATAATGTGATTTGAATATTATGGCAAAAAAAGACAATAAAGCAACCAAAGAGTTCTACAACCGCCGGCAATCCAACCACTACATTGATTATCACGTTGATGAAGACATGCCGTTGATGGAATTTCTCATGAAGGCAATGCAAGGAGCGAGCAGGACCAAGGTAAAGGAAGTGCTAACCCACCGTATGGTGTATGTTGACAATAAAATCACTACTCAGTACAACTATCCTTTGAAAAAAGGACAACTCGTCCAGATTATTAAACGCAGGAACGTATATGAGTTGCGTAATCCCTTCGTAAGCGTGGTCTATGAGGACATGTTTTTGATAGTGGTTGAAAAACAAGTGGGAATAGTCACCTCTGAACCTCGTGGGGCGAGAATGAACTCCGTGAAGAAAATTCTCAACGAATATGTGAAACACAAGAGTCAGTCATTCAGTGTGCATTTGGTTCACCGTCTCGACAGGGAGACATCCGGTCTGTTGGTGTTTGCCAAGAACAGAGAAGTACAGCAACAGTTCATCGATAACTGGCATGACATCGTTTCTGACCGTCGTTATGCCGCCATTCTTGAAGGAAATGTGGAGAAGAACGCTGGCACAATCATATCGTGGCTGACCGAGGGCAAGAATTTCACCATGGAGTCGAGTCCGGTGGATAATGGTGGACTCCAAGCCGTCACCAACTACAGAGTAAATCAACGCAACGATAAATACACACTCATAGAGCTGAAACTCGACACGGGACGCAAGAACCAAATACGTGTACATATGAAGGACATTGGTCATCCCATCGTCGGTGACAGCAAATACGGCGCCACAGAGAACCCTGTGGGGCGTATCATGCTACATGCTTATAAATTGGAATTCACTCATCCTGTGACACACGAACACTTAAAATTCGAGATACCCCTTCCTCCTGAATTCAAACAGTTAATGCCCTGATTTCGTGTTGAAGTGCCATGCTGTTGCAGAATATCACTGTTTTTCACAAATCTATCAAAAACACTTTTGTAATATGGGTATGATAAAACTGCCACTTGTCCTCTTGCTCGCGACCATGTGTTTGAGTACATTTGCTCATCCTATTGATGTGGAAGGGGCAAGAGCTATTGCGATGGATTTCATGCTTCATCATGACGATGGATATGTAAATGGAAGAATGGCAAAGCACATTCGCCTTAACCAATATGTGCCAGAAACTTCTAAAGACAATTTGAACGAGACTTTAAGCAATACTTTAATATATCTTTTTAACTTATCTGATGATCAAGGATTTATTATAGTAAGTGGTGATGATAGATGCAAGCCAATCTTAGGGTATTCTTTTGAAGGTAGTTACCAAGAACCCGAAAAAGGCAGTGTCGGTGAGATGGTGATGCATAATCTATTTTCATACGTCAGGAATGTCATAAATGGAAAGTCCAGAACAGCACAACGATTTCTTCCTCGTAGGGCAGGTCTTCCTGATAGGGTTGAACCATTGTTACCGAATATATGGGACCAGAAAGATCCTTTTAACCGCCTATGCCCTTTGAAGGACAGCGTCAGGTGTGTGACGGGTTGTGTGGCTACAGCACAAGCACAGGTGATGCACTATCATCGATGGCCTGTGGTGGGTACTGGTTCTTTCACTTACACAGACCGTCTCGGTTGCAATCAGGAACTGACTGCTGACTTCAGTGCCCATCGCTATGATTGGGATAATATGCTCTACCGATACGATGAGGGATTCTCCGATAAGGAGGCAGACGCTGTGGCTTTGTTGATGAGCGACTGTGGTATAGCTTGCCGGATGCGATATGGTACCCTTGAAAGCGGAGCGCGTCCCATATATCAGGTACAGTCGCTATACGAGTTTTTCGGCTACGACGCAGGCATGCAGATGTACTACCATTCTTTCTACCAACCATACGAATGGCGCAATATGTTCATGGAAGAACTGGCGGCAGGACGTCCTATCCTGTATAGTGGATGGTCCATCAGTCTCGCACATGCTTTTGTCTGCGATGGTTACGACGAGAATGGTATGTTTCATTTCGATTGGGGCATGACAGGTTATACTAATGCTTACTACGACTTGGAAATCATGTCGCCCGACCAGCCTGAATGGTATGACAAAAATAATCCTGAGGGAGGCATGAACCTTCTGCAGATGGCCATTGTGGGTGTGAAACCCGCTGAGCAGGGCAGTCAGCAAACCCATCTTTTCGCCTTGTCGCATATTGCAATTCTGAATGGCGAGTCTCCAAGGGCTGGTGAGTTGAGTGTGGCTACCCACAACCTCTGCAATATCGGCTGGACGGAAAACGAAGGAAAAACCGCATTGGCTCTGATGGACAACGACGGTGTAGTGGCTCGTCTTGCCTATTACGACAGAAAGTTCGATTTGGAGGAGATTACCGACACTTCTTATACTGATACCCTGACATTTTCCATACCTGCCGATGTGGCAGTTGGTACTTATCGACTGTGTGTGGTGTACGACGACAATGGAGAATGGAAGGAAGCGAAAACTACTATCGGGACGCCAAATTATGCTAATGTGAGAGTTGGGGGTGACCAAGTTACGATTACTGCTGCAGAGGAAAGCCAAGCCTCATTGTCGCTCGTCGACCTGAATTTCCCCGATACTTTGATTCAGTATAAAGAAGCGGCTTATTCTTTATCCATCAGGAACGATGGCGCGGATTACTTTGGAAGGCTGATTTTCTATTGTGAAGACCTTGCTGGCACATTATACCTGCTTAACGACATCGGCATGTATATTCCTCGAGGAGAAACCATCACTCGCACTTTCAGTCGAAAAACAGTGAAACTTCCCGCAGGTAAATATCATCTGAAAGTCTCTTATGACATCGATGTGTTGAGCGACAGCATCATCATTCTCAATGAGCCAAAGGATATTTATGTTGCTAAGCAGCAAACTAATGGAGTCAATGAAATCATCACCGACAGGGTAAAGGGGCGTACTTACGACCTCAGCGGTCGTCTACTTCTCAACCGTCATAAAGAAGCCACACGCCCTAAAGACATCTATATCCTTAACGGTAAGAAAACATTAGGCGCCCCCGTATATGAACCATAAACATTCATGACATTACGATGGGTTTCAATCAATCCTTCTCTGTTTGTGATATGGTTTAATCTTTTCAAATGATGGTTGTGTTGTGTTCATCTTCTGTCTAACGCAGATGAATATTGTTGAATAGTTCGTATCTTTGCAATTGTATTTTACCACTATCAACTAAAACTATCCGATATGAAAAGTATTCTAATGACATTAGCTCTGTTGGTATGTTACTCGCTCTCTTGTAGTGCCCAAGAAAACACAAAGTTGGAAGCGGAGAATGCGGCATACTCCAACTGCAAGCTGATTAGCGACAGCAAATATTCTGGTGGAAAGGCCCTTGAACTGACAGAAGACAAAGCCAAGATTACTTTCACATTCAATGCCCCTGAACGTGCAAAGTACAAAGTCTATGTCGGTTACGACGGACTTTATGGCTCGAAACAGGTCAATCTTTCTGTCAATGGCAGTGGAATTTCTTTCGAGGTCAATGGATATGCAGAATCGAATGTCGGCACCTTTATCATGAACCAAGGCACCAACAGCATTGTCGTTACACCAAATTGGACTTGGTTCCGTATTGACTATATCCGTTTGGAATCTGATAACAACACCCTGCAGTTCAATATCGTAGACCATCCCGTTGACCCTAATGCCAACGCAGCGGCCAAAGAAGTCTATGCTTTCCTTTACGACAATTTCGGAAAGAAAACCATCTCGGGTATCATGACAGGCGACATGACAACTGGAGGAGGTAGAGTCACTAGCCATGCCGACGTGCAGGCCGTTTATAAGGCGTCGGGTAAAAATCCAGCACTGATAGGTTTTGACTTCATGAATGCTACCGGACGCAGTGAGAACGAGTCGTGGAACAAGAGCTATACAAATGCTTCCGTCAATCTAGCCAAAGACACCTATAAACGGGGAGGACTTCCTGCCTTCACTTGGCATTGGCGTGACCCCAGTCGCAATACGGACGCTTTCTACACATCCGATTGCACCATGAAAATCACTAGTGCCATGAACACAGACGGCAGTTGGAACACATCTTCTACACTTTATGCCAATATCATCAAGGACATCGACCATGTGGCAGACTACTTCCTCGCCTTGCAGAAAGAAGGCATCGGTTGCATTTTCCGCCCCCTTCATGAAGCCAGCGGTGGATGGTTTTGGTGGGGACGCGAGGGTGCTAAACCTTTCATCAAACTCTATCAACTTGTTTTTGACGAAATGGTGAACGTGAAGGGGGTACACAATGTCATCTGGGTCTGGAACGCTGGTGACAACGATGCAGACTGGAATCCTGGTGAGGAATATTATGACGTCGTCTCTGCCGACATATACAACCCTGACTTCGACTACTCCAGCAACTACGCATCTTTCGACAAACTGAAATCGCTTACAGGTGGCAAGAAGATGATTGCACTGTCTGAGAACGGTCCAATACCTGATATTGACAAAGAGTTTGACGAGGATGCCGTTTGGTCGTGGTGGATGCCTTGGTACCAGACTTGGAACGGTAAGTTTGTGGACAAGACCAGCAACGCAGAATGGAAGAAGTGCATGAACGACCCGCGTGTCATCACCCTTGAGGACCGTTCTGCTGGTTGGGATTCCTATACTGCCATCTTTGCGCTTGAGGCTGAAGAAACTGATAACCAGGCCATCTATGACCTTCAAGGTCGCCGTCTGACCGAGATCCCGTCAAAGGGCTTCTACATCATTGGCCACAAGAAATACCTTTCAAAATAGGTGGGTAAAGGAACAATACCCACATTACTTTCTGACTCTTCATTGGTCAAGCCAATGATAATAAAAGACATCGCGCCTTGTGGTGCGATGTCTTTCATTCAAAATAGTAACATTCGGCAGAATATATTATGTTTTTCTACAGAATATGGTGTTTCTTAACACTGAATCGACAAATATAACCAAAATTACTCAATGATGATGGCGAAGCCACCGCCTGGGGCGAGGTGGAAGTCGAGACGGGAGGTGCTGTCGATGGTGCATGTCTCGCGGACAAAGTCAGTGGCGACCTTGTCTGCGTTGATGCCGTCGCGCATGATGGTGGCGGTGTAGGTGCGTCCCTTGTCGAGGAAATCGAACGAGAGGGACAGGTCACGGGCATTCCAGTTGGTCATACCACCTACATACCATTTATTGCCACGCTGACGAGCAGTGACGATATATTCTCCGATTTTGCCGAGAGGAATGATCGTGTTGTCGAAAACCGTGGGAATCGCAGCCATGAAACGGGTACATTCCTCTTCCTTCATGTATATGGTGGGATTGTCGGCCAACATGGTGAAAGGAGAGTCGTAAACCACATACATGGCCAGTTGATGACAGCGTGTGCCCATCGTCATCGGGTTGGAATACACAGGCTGGAAGTCCTTGACAGTGGCATTGCGCAGACCACCTGGGGTGAAATCGGTGAATCCCGCCTGCTGACGGATGAAGGGGAAGGTGACATCATAGAGTGGCATGTCCTTTTCATCGGCCTTGCTCCATTTTGCCTCCTCCATGCCAAATACCGCCTCGATGTTAATGATATGTGGATAGGTGCGGTTGAAGCCAGTGGGTTTGTAGATGCCGTGCAAGTCGATGAAAAGATGATATTTTGCCGTCATCTCTGCGATGCGATAGACCATCTCAACAGCCTCTTGGTCGTCACGGTCGAGGAAGTCAATCTTGAAACCCTTGATGCCCATCTCAGCATACTTTTTGCAGGTCTCCTCCAATTTGTCGTCCAAAACATTGAACACTGTCCACAGCACGATGCCCACATTCTTCTGCTTTCCATACGCCACAAGTTCAGGCAAGTCGATTTCGGGAATGGTTGTTAGCATATCACCACTTTTGGGGTCATACCAACCCTCGTCAAGCACAATATACTCCAAACCATATTTGCTGGCGAAGTCGATGTAGTATTTGTAGGTTTGCATATTGATACCAGCCTTGAAATCTACACCGGAAACACCCCAGTCGTTCCACCAGTCCCATGCCACCTTGCCAGGCTTAATCCAACTGGTGTCGCCGATTCTGTTAGGGCTGGCCAAAGCATAAACGAGGTTGTTGACAGGCATGTCGGTGTCCTTACGACTGATGCTGATGACTCGCCAAGGGTAAGCCCTGTTGGTCTCTAATTTGGCGATATAGTCAGCTGTGGCAGTGACATAGCGTTGCTTACGCCATGCATAGTAGTCGAATTCAGTGGGATAGGGTGCAAACTGAGCCTTGAGTGCATGACCATCAGCCTTCAAAAACATACCGGGATAGGCTTCGAGGTCGCTTTCCATGATGGTCAGTTTGGTTCCGCCACAATCTACTGTGACTGGCAGGAAAGCAAGTTGGTCGGAAGCTTGAGAAAGCGGTTTGTGGTCGTAGGTGGCCTGGAAAGCCATCGCCATAGGCTTACGGTCGTTGGTGGAGTAGGGCAACCATGCCTGGTAATCACCTGTGAAGTTGAAATCAGCCACTTCATTCACCACCACTTGTGCCTTCTTTTTGAAGTTTGTCACAAAACGGTATGCCATTCCGTCATCGTACAAGCGGAAAAGGATGCTGGCGCCTTTGCCCGTCTTCACCGTCAGCTCGTTGTATGAAGTGTCGAAATGCTGTGTACGATAGAACGGAGCATCAATACTTTCTGTACTTTTTTTCACAGATGTTCCTGTGATTTTGGTATCACTACCTACGGTCACACCATCCTGAAAAACCATTTGCAGGCGTGCGTCGTCCATCAGCAACCGCTCACTGTCGTAAAGGTCATAAGTAAGGTCGTCGTTTACCACCAGTCTTATCCGTCCGTCGGGTGATGACACTTCGATGTTTTTGGCTATGCTACTGATGCTTATGCATAGCATCAAACTTGTGAATAATATCTTTTTTCTCATTGGTCGCTTATTGATAGAGTGCATCTAAAAAACTCACGCAACTCGTATATTATTATTTGAATCTTACTCTATAGGGAAAAGTCTCATAGTTAGGATTACGACGGAAACCAGCCATCGATTGGTATTCGTCGGGAAGGGGCATAACCACAAACCACAAGTGGCTGTACTGATTGAAATCGTCAGCTTTGAAAGTCAGTTTGACATTCTTCATTTTCCATGACGATGGTTGTTCTGGATAAACAACTTCTCCATTTTTCTTCACTGCCACAAAACCTACTTTCCATGTTCCCTTTGCCGTAGGGTCACCTTGGAACTCAGCGGTCACTTTCTTGCCTTTAGCAGGTATCTTCACAGGCAGTACGTTGAAACCATATTGCTGTGGCAAGGATAGGTCGGTCACTGTGGTCCAACCTTTCTCGTTGGTGGCACAAGGTGTGGATATCTCGTTGGCATATTTGCCGCATACATTTTTCACCCGTTTAAAATCGAATGTAATGAGATGGCGATAGCATTCGAAGATTTCATCGGCAGCCTCATCCCATGAGAGGTTGTTGATGCGTTTGTAGGTTTGCAATGGATCTTCTCCACGTTTGCCCTGACGAAAGAGTTCGCCAATAATTTCCCTTCCACGCTTCTCGCCCCAGTATTCGAGAACGTAGGGCGAGTGGTAGATGTTCTCGCCATGCAGGAAAGCAAGGTGAGTGAGTTTCTTGAAAGCCTCCCAGTGATAGTTCTCGTCGGTCACCCAATCTGGATTGACTTGCCAAAGCATCCATTGCGAAGCCATCTCGAAGATGCCTCCACCTCCCCATGCCTCGCCTTTGCCGTCGCATGAGATTTGAGACTGGAAACTGTGTCCCAGTTCATGGGCGATGCAGTTGAGTTTTCGGTCCTGTACACGGTTGGGTGCAATCCAGAGGGCACCAATCGTCCCGTCATAATCACCACCGTAGGCTGTGCCTTCGAGTGAATAGTTGAGCATCACCATCATGCGATATTTCTCAGCCTTAGAACCAGCACCGATGAACTTGAGGGTGTCACGGAAGAACGTATAGAATGATTCCACTCTGTTGAGCAGGTTGGGGATATCCACTTTCATGTTCTTGCCCTCGAGGTCGGGTGCGTTGGCTGGGTCAGGCCCAAAGGGTTTCTCCCAAAACACCACTACGTCATCGGTGTAGGCCATGCGGGCATAACTCCATTTGGAGTCAGCGCGTGTGAAATCGTTGTCTTGTAGGTCCTGGGGAATGAAAATGTCTTTTCCTGCGGGTTTTTGATAGACTTTAGTCGTGTCTTGCGCGTGAAGGGGTATTGCAGCTGTCACGAGCAATAAAATAGATAAAATAGTTCTCATTATTGTTAGTTAGTAGGTTGGTTGAAATAATAAAAGGCTATATTGTTGACATAATAGACGCTAAAGATGCTATATGGTGTATTTGAATGTTCATTATCAGGGATGTATGACCGCCAATAGGTGATGATTAACTACAGGCGCGGAGCAGCATATAGATAGAGACACAGAAAAGAAAGACAATACAACCAGGATTAGCTTTCTTTTGCTCGTTGTCAGAGGCGTAAGTCGGTTTGGGCTGATTTGTCCTTGGAGGTGTTGGTGGGGTTTGCTGACGGGGTCTTGTTGGACCTTTAGTGAACGTCCTAGGTGGCTGTGGCGGCGTAGTTTGTTGACGGTTTCTCGTCGGACCCGTATTGCTAGGGTTGTAACTGTTGGGTTGATTGTTACGCTGGTTGGTATAAGTATGGGCCTCATGTGAGACGATAACATCATCTTTTACGTCCGAGTGTATTTTTTCACTGCGGTCGTAATGGTCATCCTTGTTGTTGTATGACTTGATGTAGTGTCCTGAATTTTCTTTCTTGTCGTTCATAAACTAAAGTTGTTGTAAAAGTTGATTACATGTTTTTTATAGACACTTTTAATTAATCAACAAATATATACATTAAAAAACATAAAAACAAAGAATAAAGAAGTTTTAATCGTTTGCTCTCCAGAAATCCAAGTATTCACGTGCCACTTTCACGTGGTCGTGATGACGACGGATGTACTCGATGCTTTGTCGAGAGAGTTCTGGTATGCGGTCAGAATGTAGGGCGACCCACCGGAGTTTTTCATACACGTCCTCTTCGTTTGGCAATACATTGATGATAGGATGCAGTTCCTCTTCATGGAGAATGTCGTAGTTCTCAGGTTCGCCTCCACCCACCACCACTAGTCCTTTAGCCATGGCCAGTAAGGCATTCATGGCAGGTGTATAGGAGTAGAGTTGGTCGAGCAATACATCGCTGGTGTTCATCATCAACTGGTACTGTTCGAAAGGTACAGACTCGGCCTTCATCATCTCACAATGTTCTGGATATTCGTTGACTACTCGTTCCAAGGCACGTAGCATGATGTCAGTGCCCTTGTATTCCGACCTAGTCTTTTGCACACCGATGAAGAACCGTACTTTCTTGTGTCCGTCGGGTTGGAGGGGTGAGACTGCGTTCATATTGATAGGAAAGGGGATGAATCTCAGTTTATTTGCGAAATATGGGCGGTAGGCGGCATCATACTCATATAGGCCAGATATAATGCCATCGCAGTCGTTGGCAACATATTGCGTGAGTTTTCCTTTCTCGCCTTCATACCAGTCTGCGATGTAGATGTCGTTGTCGGCATTATGACGAAGTTCACTGCCCATGTTGAAGTCGGAATAGCGGAAAGTCTTGCAATCTAGTCCGGCTTTCACCCAGTAGTAATCCATACCGAAAGCACCCATGAACACTTTCTTGTTGTGCTGGCGTAGATATCGGTAGAATGGATACATCTTCTCTGCGGACAGGTCGAGGAAAACGGGGTTGATGATTTGCACCACGTCGTAGCCTCTGAATTGGGGAAACAGCCAGGCGAGCCGCAACAAAAAAGTGGCAGTATCAACTTTCCCCAACGACTTACGCTTGAGGTCTATATCGCGGCGGTAGTCCTTCCAATAGTCTCCATCGGAAGCTACCGTCACTTCGTGCCCCATTGTACGCAAGCCTTCCGCCAACGTCCAATGTACATTACTGTATTCACCCAACAAGAGGATACGCATAGTAGGAGTATTTGATATGCGCTATAGTTCTTATCTTATAGACGCAATTGTCTATATATAATAGATGATATTGTTCTTGAAAACCTATCGCCAAAACAAAAGGCTAAAGACTACAAGGCCTCACATTCCTTGACCCAGAGCGCATAGCTGGCATCGCTAGGCATGCGCCAGTCGCCTCGAGGACTCAGGGCCACACTACCCACCTTTGGACCATCGGGCAGGCAGGAACGTTTGAATTGTTGGGTGAAGAAACGGCGGCAGAAGGTCTTGAGCCATTTCTTGATGGTCGCATCGTCGTATTGCGGAGCATTCTTGTGTTTGCCGTCAAATGCAATTTGCGCAAGATAGAAAATTTTAGATGGACGGAAACCGAAACGAAGGAAGTAGTAGAGGAAGAAGTCGTGTAATTCGTATGGTCCCACAAGGTCCTCAGTCTTCTGCTCTATTTCGCCTTTTTCGTTGGCAGGCAGCAATTCGGGGCTGATAGGTGTGTCGATGATATCCATAAGTATCTCTTTCGACTTGTCGTCCATACTGGTGTTAGCCACCCATCTGACGAGGTGGCGCACCAAGGTCTTGGGTATGGAAGCGTTCACTCCGTAGTTCGACATATGGTCGGCGTTGTAAGTGCACCATCCGAGTGCGAGTTCCGACAGATCGCCTGTGCCCACCACAAAACCATTGACTTTGTTTGCCATGTCCATCAATATCTGCGTACGTTCGCGTGCTTGGCTGTTTTCATAGGTCACATCATGTTTATTGGGGTTGTGTCCAATATCCTTGAAATGCTGCAGACATGCTTCTTTGATGTTGATTTCCATCATAGTAACTCCAAGTGACTCCATGAGTGATACAGCATTGTTATAAGTGCGGTCGGTGGTTCCGAAGCCTGGCATAGTGATGGCTACGATATCTTTTCTGGGTCGTTTGAGGCGGTCCATGGTTCGAACGCAAACGAGAAGCGCCAAGGTTGAGTCGAGTCCGCCAGATATGCCTATCACAATGGTGGCCACATTCGTGTGGACGATGCGTTTGGCCAGGGCTTCCACTTGTATGGCGAAGATTTCTTCGCATCGGTCATCAAGTTCACTGCCAGTGGGAACGAAAGGATGGGGAGCGACATAACGGGTGATTTGAAGGTCTTCTGGAACAATGGTTGGGCAGTCGATGAAGGTGACGTTCGTGCAATCCTTCCTGGCGCTCTCAGCGAATGTGGTGTTCACACGTCGTTCTGCTCTGATGCGCTCTATATCGATTTCGGAAACGATGATTTGCTCTTCGAACGAGAATCGGTCGCTGCGTGCAAGTTGTTTGCCGTTCTCATAGATAAGCCCATTGCCGGCGAATACCAAGTCTTGGGTGGATTCTCCGAAACCAGAAGAGGAGAATACATAACCGCAGATGCAACGCGCAGACTGCTGGGCGATGAGTGAACACAGGTACTTGTGTTTGCCGATGCTCTCATCGTCGGCCGAGAGATTGAAGATAACGTCTGCCCCCTTCAGCGCCAAGTGGCAGCTTGGAGGTATTGGCGACCATACATCCTCACAGATTTCCACTGCGAATCGCATTTGTGAAGTGGTGAAAATGGCATTACGAACTATTGGCACATTTTGTCCACAAATTACGACATTGGCTTCTTGGATGTCGAAACCAGAGGTAAACCACCGTTGTTCGTAGAATTCACGGTAGTTGGGAAGGTAACTTTTTGGCACGACAGCCAGTATCTTGCCATGTTGCATGACGATAGCCGCGTTAAGCAAAGCGTGCTTATAAGCGACAGGAGCTCCGATGATGGAGATGATATTGAAGGTTCGGGTAGCCTCCAGTAATTTGAGGATTGCGTTCTCGCAACTGTCAATCAAAAGTTGTTGGGTGAAGAGGTCGCCACAAGTATAGCTTGTCATGCACATCTCGGGAAAGCAAATCACTTCAATTTTCTGCCCTTCGGCGCGTGTGATGATGCTTTGCACCTGAAACTCATTGTATTCGCAGTCGGCCACCTTCGTTAGTGGCACAGCTGTTGCGACTTTTACAAAACCGTGATTCATAATATCTTGTTTTTTAATGATTAATTCTGTTTTCTGAGTCTATTTTAAGGTTCTAAAGGTCTCTGGGGGCTTTTAGGTCTCTAATACATGACTCTATTGTCCGGCTTTCTCCCAGGCTTCCTTTCGTCTTTGCCGTTTGAGTAGGTCGGAGAAATGCTCGAAGTCTTTCTGGTAGGTGATGCCAATGCCTTGTGTGGTGAGTGTGGCCTTCGTGAAGTAACGGTCGTTGGTTTGGTTATAGACTTTGAGGAAGGTGTTGCCGTTTTCTCGTAGTCGCCATCTCAGGTCGAAATCTCCGACAAACGAGGCATTTCGCTTGATGGAGTTCTCTCTGTATCCAAAGTTACCGTTGATGAGCAGTCTGTCATCGAGTAGTCGCCCAGAAAGCACTCCTTCCACATCCATGTCTTCCCAACCTCGCTCTCCAGTTGAGAGGCTGGTGCCGAAATTCCAGTTGCTGTTTGTTCCAATGACATTGGAGAGCATTTGGTTAATCTGTCCGCTGAGCGTGGACGACAGGAGTGAACCCATCGCTCCCGATGATGTACTGTTATTGGTGGCACGGGCATATTCTGATGAGTAGAAACGCCCTAATCCCAATAAGTAGATGAGCTGGGTGTTCATCTCCTCCTCGGTGCTGATCATGCTCCTGACGAGTTGTCGGGTCTCCTCACTGACGTTGGGCAGGTTGAGGTCGAAGTTGAAATTCATGTTTCCCAGTTTGCCTGTGATGTCAAGTATGCAGACTACTTTCACCTTGTTGTTCTGGTTCCCTCCTGTCACGGCGAGGTCACTCAATGGCACTGCAGGGAGGATGTGGTGGCAGAGCAGGTGGATGTCGGCGTCAAAAGGATTCCCATTGAATGACACACGGCTGCTCTCCTGCAGTTGGAGGTCGCGGAAGATGATGTCGTGAAGGTACATACGATATCGTCCTCCTTGTATGTCGTAGTTGCCGAACATGGTGAACGGCCCCTTGTTGTAGTAATTGCAGGTGATAGTTCCAATGCCGTATGTTGTCATGTAGGCATCGTCTTGTGGTGTGTTGTCCATGCGCAGTTTGATTTCGCAGTTGGGATTTATGACCACATTGAAGTTGATGA
>JAEEGG010003952.1_pt1 | contig 36371 bp, 40 predicted proteins | sample 9134161 | NCBI WGS metagenome assembly JAEEGG01 (sample SAMN16246543, study PRJNA631951) | gut metagenome | biome: gut microbiome; feature: rumen; material: CR-attached | host: Bos | place: Iran: Karaj | collected 2018-10
AACTTCACCAATGATGTCTGCATCTTCTTTTTGTGCGCGCTTGATAACCATCTTCAATCAGTGGGGCTCCTTCTCTGTCTGTTGTATTCAAAAGTCATAAATGGTGCTGCATCGGGCTTCGGCATATTATAGCAGATGCTTCTGCTCCCCCTAATCCCGTCATGCCAGCCAAACAACTGATATCATTCATTTCACCACGCTACACTGTCAATTCACCACAAAATCCGCAAAACGTTTTTCGCGATGATAACCTAGCCTCATTCAACAAAACATTGTGTCAAAATTGGAGGAACAAGTTATGAGTGAACAGACAGTCAGAACACCTGAGTCGGTACAAAAAGAAATAAGAAACCGCCGCCACAAGGCAGAGTTACCGCTCTTTGTGATCAATTCAATTATCGGACCGGTTTTCTTATGTATCGCAGGTATCGTTTTATTCGGCGAATACGGAATCGTTGATCTGATCAAGGAAGGTCTCGAGAAAGCGGAGATTACGGAAACAAGTCCTGAATTCTCAGCATTCCTTATTGGTTTCATAGCAGTATTTGCTTCAATCGGTGCAATCGGTTTCGTCTGCTATCTCATCATCCTGAGCCTCTTTGGATACTACAAGAGATACGCAAGCAACATGGCTTACGGCATCAGGGTTTCCGAAGAGAATTTCCCTGAGATCTACGCGAAAGTCAAAGAGTTCTCAAAGCTTCTCGGCTTCAAGAAGGAACCTGAAGTTTATGTTGAACAGATGAACGGCACTATCAATGCATATGCATCCTGGGTTCCCGGCAAAGACTATGTGCATTTGAACGCAGAAGTAATCGAACTGCTGTATCTGGAGCACAAAGATCTTGATACGATCAGCTTCATAATGGGACATGAGTTCGGTCATCTGTATTATAAGCACACTAAACTCCACTATAATTTCTTCGCAAATCTTGCAAGCATTATTCCCGTTTTCGGCTCAAATTTTATGGGACCTCTCCTGCAGCGCGCAAGAGAATATTCTGTAGACCGCGTTGCACAGGTTCTTACAGACGATAAGTGCGGTGCTGAGACAATGATGTTCCTCTCTGCAGGAAGACATGTCTATAAGTACGTTAATGTCGACAACTATATGTCATATGTAAACAAGGACAAGAATTTCATCGAGAAATTCGCAAGATTCGTTACTAACCTGACCGCAAGTCACCCTATCAATCCACTTAGAACAAAGGCCATCCTTGATCCGACCCATAAAAGTGGAAGGCTTTTGTAATTCCTATCCCCAATTACGCAATGGGAAAAGCTCCGGTCACAAGCCGGGGCTTTTCTCTATTAAAAACACTCCCCGGATAATCCCAAGGGAGTGCTTCTCTTTTAGATCGCTTTCGGACAATAACAGGAGTTATCCTGATTATGTAAATAAATGAAGAACCCCAGAGTATTATCTCTGAGGTTCGAAGGCTTTTATGATGAGAGATTATTCCGGCTATGTTCCGGTCAAGTGCATTGATCAAACTATCAGAATCTGCCGATAGAAGGAAGAAGAGCATCTCTTAAGCGGATACTTTCATTGTCAAAAGTTATCGTAATCTCTTCATCGGTTCCGTCCTGCTTATAAATATAGGCCTTCGATGAAATGCACATTTCATCTGTGAGATATACTTTGTTGACCGCATATTTCTGTGTGGTCTTTTCTTTTACTGCAGCAGAGCCTGAGTTCATCAATGAAACTGTAAGGCTTGAGAACAGAATAACTGGTGTAAGGAATCCTACAAGTAACATAGCTGCGTTTTTCTTTGTGATGTTCTTTGATTCAGTAATAACGTTGGTCTTCATAATCTTTTTCCTCCGCTAATTTCGCTTTGCTTTTGATAAGCGGATAGTATCATCTGTAATCAGTCTGCTGAGTTTTTTGTGGTGAAATGCATGATAAGAGTGGTAAATTGTATTTCTTTTTTTCAGCCGGACAACTCGCCACTCAAAAACTGCAATTCACCACAAAATCCGGTATAGACAGATTCGAATGCTAATATCCATGCCATAGAAAACCTCAAAAAGGAGCTGGACCAATATGGACTCGAATCTTAAGAGCAAAATCGATTTATTCATTCAGAACAGACAGGCAGTAGGAGATGCATTTATATTTGAATACGGACTTAACTGCATGGTATCAAGCCTTATCCTGACGAATGCAAACCGCAGAGCTGATATAGAGAAGATAAAGGAAGCAAGGAAGATACTGGCTTCCAAAACAAGTATCCTGTCTTCGTTCAGAGTTACTGTTGAACTCGCCGTACTGACAAAGATGTCGATCCAGACAGACCCCGGGAAATATATTGATGATGTAATTGCTGTTTATAAGACATTAAGAGGAAAGAGGATCATTGAATATAACTGCATGGTGCTCTCCGCCATGACGATCGTCGATCTCGGCCTGATGAACGAAGCGGCAAATATCGCAAAGCGCATGGAGAGTATCGTTGATAAGCTCAGCAAAAAGCACCCGCTCCTTTCTGATGAGAGCGACATAGCTTTTGCCGTTCTTCTCGCTCTGAGCGAGAAAGATGACGACGCATTAGTCGATGAGATTGAAGAGTGCTACGCATATCTCAAGAAAGAACTCAAGGTTAAGGCTGATGCAAATGCCATCCAGGGATTGAGCGAACTGCTCGTTATCTCCGGCGGCAACCTGAAAGAAAAATGCGAAAAGTCAGCAGAGCTCTTTACGACATTTAAGGAGCATGGTGCCAGGTACGGCAGTTATTATGAATTCTCATCACTGGGAGCTCTTGCTGAACTTGATATCGATATGGATGAACTTGTTGATATGGTCATAGAGACTGAAGAGTATCTGGGAAGAGAGAAGGGCTTCGGGAACTGGACACTCCAAAAGCGTGAGCGCCTTATGTTTGCAGCGATCTTCGTAGCCGATATGCTCTCCGGCAGTGATGACCAGATTTACAACAAAGCCGTTAACAGCGCAGTTATTAGCAACGCGCTTGCCTCGATCGTTGCAGAAGAGGTAGCGACCATGACATGCGTTTCGATGGCAATGAATTCGGCCTTTGATTAATAGAAAACAAATCATCTCCTTCTTCAGGACCACACGATAAGTAAAATACTATTGCCCGAGTAGGATAATATATTAAAATGTAAGGAGCTGACGTAATAGTCAGCTCCTTTTCAAAATTCTGCCGGAGGATCCCATGAGGCTAGCAATAGTTGACGATGAGAGTGTATACAGGAACCACGTCGCTGAACTGATCTATGCAGTTTACGGCACGGAGACTGTCAGTTGTTATCTCTATTCCGACGGCAGCGAGATCGTAAAGAGCTTTGAGAACGGTTTTGTACCGGATGCGGTATTCCTTGATATTGAGATGAAGGAATTGGATGGCATGTCCACGGCCAAGGTCATCCGCCAATATTCAAAAGACATCCCGATAATCTTCCTTACGAGCCACACGGAAATGGCCCTGGAGGGTTATGAGGTTGATGCACTCAGATTTTTGAGCAAGCCCGTAAAGAAGGACAAGCTCCTGGAGACTCTGACAGAACTTGAGAAGAAGCTCAAGGTCGAAGAGAAGATAATCCTCAAAAAAGACGGTGAAGAGATCATCTATGGGATCGGCGATCTCATATATATTGAAGCGTCTAATAATTCTGTGCGTTTTGTCTTCAGGAAAGATTCCGTTGAGATGCGCATGAAATTCGCCCAGGCGGTTGAAATGGTCGACGGGATAAGCAAGGATTTCTGCAAGTGCCACAGATCCTACTATGTGAACCTCGCTCATGTCAAAAAGCTCGGAAGCAACGATGTCGCAATGGATAACGGCGATATCCTGCCGGTGGCAAGAGGCAGCGCGGCGGATGCAAAGAAGATGCTTTTTGAGTACGTCAGGAGAGCAGGCAGATGATCGACATACTCGGCTACCTTGTATACATTATCAACCCCCTGACGATCATCATGGCAACCACGTATTCCATAGAAGGGGCATTCAGGTACGAATTCAAGAATAAGAAGGCCACGTATATCACTTCTGCCATAATGGCAGCAGTGACGGTTATTCTGGTAGAGTATGCCTTAATTGTGTTAAAAATCGACATTTTCGATGCGGACGGATTGATCATCGGTGTGGAAGATGTCATAAGAGTTGCGGGCCTTTTTGTTCACTTCATATTCCTGGTGGTCATGCTCAAGGGCAAGGTCTGGAAAAGATTTCTTGCGCTCTTTTTGTCGACTGAGATACTCGGAAGCGTAAATCACATTATTGAGTCGGTCGTGATCCAGGTCAATCGATTAAATGAGATCGAAGACCAGGAAAGGGTCGTCATCATGCTCTTAGTAACGGAGCTCGTTGCTGCTGTGGCAGACTTCCTGTTCCTGTACATAATCGCAAAGGTCAGAAAAAAGAACGACAATACTCCGCTGCCCCTTCCGGTACTGGGTGTTGTCGCCATATTCCTGCTCCTGGTCAATGCATTCTTAGCCGATGACAGCGTCACTGATGAAATTTACGTCGGAAATGATCTTGCAAAACAGGTATTGCTCATACTGATCCTCATAACGGTATGGCTGTTCTTCTTCCTGCGCGTTACCAGAAAAGAGCGTGACGGCCTTAAGCAGCTGAACAAGATCAATGAAGAACTTGTGGATTCGCAGACGAAGTTTTTCGAAGCATCCGCCAAGGCCGATTCCGAGATCCGTGCGATGCGTCATGACATGCGTAACAACGTGCAGGTCCTGATGCTCCTTCTGGCAAATAAGGAATACGATAAGATGCAGGAGTATCTCGAAGAGATGAGCGAAGGCCTGGCGGGCACGAACGTCAGCAGCCACACCGGCGATGTAATTGCCGATGCGATAATCACAGATAAGAAGAAGCGTGCTTCGGCAGCAGGTCTTAAATTGGATGTCACCGGTGCGATATCAGGTGTTGAGATCTCTCCCGTAAACATGTGCAAGATGCTCGGAAACCTTCTTGATAATGCGATCGAAGCTGCCGCTGCTCCGGACCTCAAGGACCTGGCTCCCGAATACAAAGTGATCAATCTCCAGTTTAAGCACACGGAGAACTTCTTCATGATCTCTGTCACCAATCCCTGTTCCGAGAAGCCTGATATCAAAGACGGCAAGATAGTCACAAGCAAATCCGATAAAAAGAATCACGGCTTCGGTATTTCCAACATCAGAAGTGCTGCGGAAGACTGTGGCGGAGAATTGTCCGTATCCTGCGAAGAAAAGCCGTTCGGATTCCTCTTCAGAGCTGAAGTTGTTATTTGATTCCGGCCCGGTAATTTTGCAAATCACCACTTTATAAGCGCAAGTCAATGCCCAACCAGCTCTCCGGCGGCCAGCAGCAGAGAGTAGCAGTAGCCAGAGCAGTAGGCTGATAAGATTAAAGCTGCACGCGCTTTTCATCTTCCTTGAAGAAGAGAAGACAATCGCGTTTTACTTGTGATTCCCGCGTATGGATATCCTTTTCTATTTCTTCAAGTTTTCGGGTGATCTCGCCTACCTCGACACTGGCCATTCTCAGTTTTTCTTTGAGAGCTTGGTCAGACTGGACAATCGGATAGATGATCCTGAATGTTACCCATGCAAAGCCGCCTGTAATCAAAGCAAGTATTATCGCGAGTATGATCATCGATGAAACATCGCCAACATAGTTTGCTTCCAGAATGATATACAGAATTGTGAATATGGTGGAAAGAGCGAAAATGCCTGTTACAACACACAAGAATATAAATGTAACAGACGGATCATGATAATTACCTTTGGAATCTGCGAAATGATTCTCTCCGAGATCTGCAACCGTCATGTCAAATCTGGTGTTCTTCCTTTTCTTCTCATCGGCAAGTGATTTACGCTCCTTATGAAGCTTTGACAGTTCATACATCTCGCGGAGGATCCTTGCAAATTCCACGAAGTAATTCTTGTCCTCTGCCGAGCTGCTTTCCACAGCACTTTCAGCCAGCTTTGAGTTGTAAGTAAAACCCCTGAAGTCAGTCTTCAGAATGTCATTCATACTGTTCATCCGGGCAGAAGCAAGTACTGTTCCGCGCAGAGCAAGAAAGTTGTGAGGATCTTTTTGCAGGAGATATTTATATGCATCGATCGCTGCGGAAAACTCACCTCTGGAAAGATAAGTCTCGCCCAGCTCATGCATCTGTTCTTCTCTGAAATATTCGTAGTCGTAAGTACTGCCGCAGAAGGGACAGTAATACATCTGCTTTTCAATGTTGATACTCAGGTTGCCGCCGCAAGACGGGCACTTATGTGATCTGATCTCGCCCATATATCCCTTCCCGGTTCCACTTGTAAATCTCTTTTATTATATCATCGAGAATTCTCTCAAGTCAGTTTACCCGGATGATATAATGATTTACGAGGGGGGTAACCCTTAGTAGGAATAATCATTAGTTTTCAAGTCTGTAAGGTATAAAAATGAGCATAAGAACAAATTACGAGAAATGGTATGAAGGGGATACTTATTACTGGGGGCTGGAACCGGGGGATTTCCTTGAAGAATTAATAGAACTGTGTCCGCCTTCTGCTGATAAAAAGGTTCTCGACATAGGATGCGGTGAAGGCAAAGATGCCGTGTACATGGCTCAGAAGGGCTACGACGTTACTGCATTTGATCTGACTGAGAACGGTATCAGGAAGACAGTCTCTTTGGCTGAGAAGAGAAACGTTAATATCAGTGCATATGTTGATGACATCAATACTTTCAGCACAGATGAACAGTTTGACATAATCTATTCAACCGGAACAGTCCAGTATCTTTTCGAGGAGAACAAAAAAGGATTCTTTGAAAAGCTTGATAAGATCACAAAGAAGAACGGGATCGTTTATATCAACGTATTTGTTGAGAAGCCGTTCCTAGAATTGCCTCCGGATTGGGATATGGAAGAGAAGATGTGGAAGTCAGGCGAGCTCTTCACATATTTTGCAGACTGGAAAGTTGAGCGCATTGATGAAGTGATCTTCGAAGATGACAGCGGTGGGATACCGCATTATCACTGCATGGATACCATTATCTGCAGAAAGATCTAATAAGATAACGAACAGGATAACTTCGGAATTTCATAATACTTGATTAGCATATCCTGATGAAAGAACTGTACCGTTGAACGCCCCGATCTTTATTGTCCATATTCCGTAAAAGTAACCGCATCGCTGTTCTCGAAAACCGGTTTGTCTTTAGCCTTCTTCAGATAAGTATCAAAAAATTCCAGGTGAATGCCGCACACCGTTTTATGGGCAGTATCGGGATCCAGTTTTCCCATCTGTGATTTAAGCGGGATGACATGCTTCAGATCCGAGAACCCCAGATGCTGCATGTCACGCAATACGGCATGGTATGCAACGTTCCTGTTCTTAACAAATGCAACCGTAACAGCTGTTTTATTCGCTTCGCAGTTCATCTGAAGAAATGGTGTCGTTATCACCTTGCCATCGTGGTTTCCGAAGAGAGCGCCATCTATATTTATCCCGCAGGTAAAAGTCTCCGGTTCGTCTTCGCAAAGGGCATAGGCTGTCGCCCCTCCAAAGGAATGTCCTGTAACGCCGATCCCGTTGGCGAAGTCGATCATGCCGGAATATTTATCTTTGAGAACCCTTAACGCTGCTTTCGTATCCAGTTTCCATTCTGACAGTCTCTCGATTAAGAATCTGTTGTACTTCTTTTGGATCGCATCAAGCCTTGCCCACAGTTCCTCGTTTGTTCCTTTGGCTTTCTGAAATCTCAACAGCGCAATAGTGGCAGGGATAAACGGCGAATACACTTTTGATGAGAGTCCCTTTGCCTGTTTATATACTGTTCCGTCATCGAGCGTGGTTACCATCCCTTCATAAGGATGACCCACGGATGCGACAACGTAGCCGTGGGAAGCAAGCTCGATCAAAAGATATGTATTAGCTTCCAAAAACGAGCTGTAACCGTAATTGAACAGGATAAGGGGAAAACGTCCGCCCTCAATAAAGGGGGCATTCTCATAGCATTCAGAACGGTTTGTTCCGTCACTTTCCACCTTCTCGTAGTTAATCGGAACATAGAAGTTCTTTCTGATGGCATCGACGGCCGCCTTGCTCATGTAACGCGCCTTGGGAAGGCCTTCCACAGACTCCTTTGAGACCGGATAGTATACTTTCACCGGAATGGATCTCTTAGTACCGATGGCGTTGTACATTTTCTCTTCGCGGTCGTTATATACCGTATAAGAAAAAGTGCCCACGGCATATTCGCCGGTCGGCATGGGCTTATTGATCTTATTTTTTCTCATCGATTTTTCCTCCGAATAATAAAATGACCGATCTGGCAAGAGTTCTGAAAAGGACTTTGGGTTCAATCTTTGCTCCATAGCTGTCGGACCCGTAATTAGCCTGCAGTATGCAAAGCTTCTCAATGCCCGAAAATGCCGCAGAGATGAAAACACCTATCTCTTCAGGCGTGCCGTTCATTTTGTATCCCTGTTTCATGGCAGCTTCCACCATTTTGGGGAAGATATAAATACCAATTTTCTCAGTGATGCCTTGCCCTGCAGCGCCTTCCATGATCTTTGCCATCCTCTCGGGACTGTTCACTGCAAGAGAAGCGAAATCAAAGTTGATCTTCTGAATATCCATCAGGTGTTTTTCCATTACTTCGCCAACGATGTCATAGACACGGTATGTGATCTCCTCAAAAGACAGATCCTTCTCATTGGAGAGCTCTTCTATACGGTCGTAGTAGTCATATTCTTGTCTGAGCTTTTTAAGCATGTCCGCCAGGATCTCATCGAGTCCGTCGTAATAGCGGTATATAGCTCCCATGGACATTCCCGTCTCTGCAATGACATCAGAGATCGTCACCATCTCCACAGGCTTTTTCAGGCAGACCTGATAGGCTGCCTCTACTATCATTTCTTTCTTTTTCTCATAATATTCCTGAGTAACTTTGGGCATATGTTTCCCGCCTCCTCTGTCAGGTGATTCGAAAATGAAACGAGTTTCATTAAATGAAATCGGTTTCATTTTGCACCCGATGTGCCTATTTGTCAAGAACCGCAGATTGACAAGAATATCTTCCCGATTTTATAATGACCAAAAATACGAAAATGGTCAAAAAGAGGGAAGACATGCCTAAGATATATTCGGAAGAAGAACGGTCTGAAATAATCAAGAGATTAAAGAACGGTGCCGATGAGCTTATCCGCGAGAAGGGCGTCAAGAAGACGACCGTAGATGAACTGGTCCGGAGAGCCGGGATCCCAAAGGGAACTTTTTATCTTTTTTACCCATCCAAAGAGATGCTCTTATTTGAATGTGCACAGGACCTTCATGAACAGGTAAATGCGCATATTACTCTTGGGATGGAAAACATCATCGGCAGCAAGAAAACAGGCAAAACTGATCTGTCAGGATACGTAGACGAAGTTACTGACGTGATAATGGGTGCAATAGAGATCACACAGAATTCCTGTCTCAGGGTATTACTAGAGCCAAAGAGCATGGCTCTGATATTGGATAAACTTCCGGAAGATGTACTAAAAGAACACAGAGAACAGAAAAGAGATAACGGAATAATAGAATCACTGATCGAAAAGAAAGGCTTGTCCGTAGAAGAAATGCGCGGAGCATTTACCATGATCCTGTTCGGAGGCATGTACGAGAATGTCATCGGCGACAAGACCATATCAAAGAGCACGAGATTACTGGTGAAGGGGCTCGTACAACAGGTCTTATGAGCAGGGGCAAATTCGTCTATAAAGACCAGTCAAGCAGGGATAAGATCCTCGCGTTTTACGACCGTGCAATGGAAGATTTGAATGTTCATTACCGTGAAGAATACATAGAGACCTCATATGGAACAACGCACATCGTCATTGCCGGCGATGAGACCAAGTCTCCGGTCTTTACGGTTCACGGCGGCAACGGAATTACACCGTTGAATCTTAAATTGTTTCTGCCGCTCCTAAGAGATTATTGTCTGATAACACCCGATGTCATCGGAATGCCCGGAAAGAGCGCACCATACAGAACACTTAATACAAACAAAGACGATTACGGCAGGTGGCTGGTAGAGATACTGGATATCTTAAAAATAGACAAGATCCCGTTTGTCGTATCTTCTTACAGTTCAGCGATGCTCCTATCGCTCGCACAGGTTGCACCCCAAAGGATCGAAAAGGCAGCCCTGGTAGTTCCTTCAGGAATCGCTCACGGTCCTCTGATGCCGATCTTAAGAAGCATGACAGTTCCGATGCTCAAATACTATTTTGTACAGTCAGACAGATCATTTAAAAAGATAATGCAGCTCATGGCCACTGAAGATGATGAACAGATGGAAGAATTCTTTAAGCTCATGATGTCTTCTTACAAAATGGAAATGAAGCCTCCCAGAGAGTTCAGCAAAGACGATCTGAAAGAATTCACAGCACCAATAATACTTTTTGCTTCTGATGACGACATATTCTTCCCGGCAAAAAGAGTATTCCCAAGAGCAAATGAGATATTTGCCAACATGCCGGAGCTGATCAAGATAACAGGAAACCACCTGCCATCAGATGATACCATGGCGTTTGTTTGTGAGAGGATAGGGGAGGCGTTTAATTCAAAATGATACTGAAACAATTATCAGCTGACTAAGCTATGCATAATTGTTTAATGTGAGAACCAATACATCTTGATTACTGTGGATAAAAGTCTACTTAAACGTGCATAGGAAACTCCTGTTCGTAATTTACAACTTTCAATCAGTCCCATTAATGTCATGCATGCCTTTTCTTCTGCTGATATACTTTAGCCATAAACAACAGATCTAACCTCCTTTCAAGTTCTGTGGTTTCGTTGTGTCATAGTTTTTATCTCCTTTCTTGTGGCCCGGTTTGTGTTTCTCCCGGGCCACAACTTTCTTCAAAATACTCGATCATGAACAGTCCCATTAATGGAATGCAGGGTCGGTTTTTTGATGATACAATTTAGTCAACCATAAAGAGTGCGCGAGGGACAAGCCCTGTGACCGCACAGCAACCTGCCCTATGGCAAGGTGCTAAAGCTTGAATGATGGTGAACATTACCTCTGTAAGCTCTCATCATTTGAGCAGATTGATCTAATTAACTTTTAGGAGGTAATGATAATGCTTGTAACAGTAACATTTGAGATTTCAACACCAGACCAGAAGCATGTGCTCTATACCGACATTTATGCCTATGTCGATATAGAGGTAACTGATGAAGAATATAAGGCAATTGGAGAGTCTTTTGAAAGTCAACTCTTCAGAGGAATGCACGAAGATGAAAGTCTTTCCGACATTTGTGACAGGTGCAGAGAAGCCTTAAGCGGTTGGGGTTTTGAAGAAGAGTTCGGAGATAACTTTATATTCAGATTCGATTACCCTATTGAGACCAGGATAGACCACTCAGAAACTGTTTGGAAGGCAGGTTACGACGAGGTTGCCGGAAGTGAACTTGTCCCGCCTGATGCAGAATTATTTGAAAACAATGATGGAACATTCTCCGTTTGGTGGCCGGGTGAGAGTGCATAATTGCGGTTCACTCTAAATGTCGCCTTACAGGCGACCACACGTATCTTCCGGGTTGATACAATTCAGGTATAAAGAACAACCCGGAAGCAATCAACTAATTCATAAGGAGACAGATATATGTACGGAGCAATTATTGGAGACATTATTGGAAGCAGATTCGAATTTGACAGGGGTAACAAGAGCAAGGAGTTTGAACTCTTTAGTAAGGAATGTGAGTTTACAGACGATACCGTCATGACTGTTGCAGTCGCTGAAGCACTTATGGATGCAGGTCCTGATGCTGACGAAGAGACAATTAAGGATTTGCTTATTAAGTCCTTGAAAAAGTGGGGCAAGAAATACCCGGATGCCGGTTATGGAGCAAGATTCATTGACTGGGTATTGTCTGAAGATTCTAAACCGTACGGAAGCTATGGCAATGGTTCAGGAATGAGAGTTGCTCCTGCAGGCTGGCTTTACGATTCTCTGGATCGTACCAGAGAGGTAGCAAGATGGACGGCAGAAATTACACATAACCACCCTGAAGGCGTAAAGGGAGCAGAGTCTGTGGCTGCAGCCATATTTATGGCAAGACATGGTGCCTCTAAGGATGAGATTCAGGACTATATTGAAAGCGAATTTGGATATGACCTCTCCAGAACATTGGATGAAATCCGTCCCGGTTACTTCCATGTTGAAGACTGCATGAGAACAATGCCTGAGGCATTTGAGTGTTTCCTTGAGTCTGAAAGCTATGAGGACTGCGTTCGCAATGTCATGTATATTGGCGGCGATACGGACACGCTCGCAGCAATAGCCGGAGCCATTGCAGAAGCATTCTGGGGTCTTCCGATGTCTCTCATTATTAAGTCTAAGGAATACTTACCTGAAGACATTGATGACGTAGTAAATAGATTCAATGAGGTTGTTCACGGAACAAATAAGGATCCGGACGACACTACGGGTTATGAAAACAACAAGTACATTAAGATGGCAGCAGAAAGAGTCATTAATACCAACGATGTTGAAGACAAGATAATGCTTCTTCGTGTCATTCGTAAGCGTATTGCTGAAGAAGGCGAAGCTCCGATGCCCATGGTAGATGTTAACAATGCTTTCAGTAGCATAAACCTGGATGACATAAAGATGGGTCAGGACTTTACTCTCGGTCAGGAAGTAAGACTCCGCATGGATACTGTTAAGGATGAAGATGGAAACGAATGGTTCCCGCTTTTTACCGATATGGATGAACTTAATAAGCAGCCTACTGCAAACATAACCATTAATACGTCCATATTGGTGATTCTTCAGAATGCACTTAACAGTGACAGAGTGCAGGGCGTTGCAATAAACCCGTTTACAGAGAAACTGATTCTGTCAAAGCAGATGATTGAGATAATCTTGTCGGAATGGGAAGAAGATAAAGAGAATAACGCTTAAAAACAGGCTAAAAATGAGTCCGTTTATTGGCGCATCACCCTGTATATACTATGGTCAACAAATGAAATATAAGGAGGAAAAAGTCATGTCAGAAATGTATATAACAATAGCTGGTGCCCAGTTCAGATATGGAAGTGAATTCCTCGAGAAGGGAATGACAGTTAAGCTCATTAAGGAACCTGATAACGAGTACGATAAGGAAGCAATCAGGGTTGAGCTTAAGCCGATAGGAACTATCGGATATGTAGCCAACAGCGTTAAGACCGTAATTGGTGAATGCTATAGTGCCGGAAGACTCTACGATAAGATTGGTGACAAGGCAAAGGCAGAAATCCTTTACGTACTTCCTAATGGAATCATTGCAGTAGTTAAGCCGGAGAAGAAAGATAAAAAGAAGAAGTAAGTAATAACAGCACAGCCATAGAGAGTGCGCGAGAGACAAGCTCGTTGACCGCACAGCAACCTGCTGATCAGTAAGGTGCTAAAGCTTGAACGATGGGAACAATATGAGTTTAAAGCCTGTCGTTTGCGACAGGCTTTCTTAACCTTAACGGAGGAAAGATATGAACGAAGAATGGAATAAGATTTATTCAAAGAACGGCAAGTTAATGTATGAAGGTTTTACCAAGGATGGCAAACCATTTGGATCAGGAACATCCTACTATTCAAACGGCAAAAAGTGCCAGGAAGGTGTGTTTGATGTAAAAGGCCTGGTGTATGGTAGGGAATACTACCGCAACGGAAAGATAAGGTTTGAAGGAACTTACAGGGTCAATCAGGGATATGGCCCCAACTTTCCGGTGTTTGGATATTGCTTTGATGAGGAAGGCAACGAGATCTTCTATGGCGAACTGAAGATCAGCAAAAGCAGACTTGGCTGGCCGACGATATTGAAACCGGAATGTTTCGGTTCAGTAGTCCTCAAAGGAGCCCCTGATTTTGATAAGTTAAAATGGGAGAGTACAAGGAAAAAGGGCGGCAAATACTTAGTAGATGTCAGAGGCAAGAAGGAAAGACATAGCTTTATTGTGTTCCTTGAGAAGAATGGATTCAAGTGTGCTGATTCCGTAACCACCAGTAGAGAAAGCACTCTTGATTCAAGGTTTCCGATTACAGTTGATATCGGTCGCAAAAAGTATGGTCATATTGGTAATACAACATGTGCAGCAGCTGCGGTTTCTTCAAAGGCTGTTATACCGGCAGAGGAATTCTATATTCTTTATGAGATTGTGAGTGCGGTGGTGATAGTGTGAATCTGTTCATTTGAAGAAATGAGAGTGAATTCTGGTGAAACTACTTGCATTATATGCTTGTTTACCATGTTTTTTTCAGGGGCATGGAATCTCTTAGCTCTGCCGACAAAATGATATAATGACCTTATTCAAGGGGAAGCCTTGGATAGAAAGACGAAGCGGATAAACAGTTTATCAGAACAAAATAAGCTCAAGACAAAAGGCGCCCGGAAGATAATTCCTGGCGCCTTTTTACGGGATATGAGGGGATAATTATGAGAAAATGTCGATTTAGATTCCGCAACTACGGATTCTGCTGATAACTTCAGCGTGTGTGAGGCTTTTGCCTGTTCTAATATCAAGATAAGTGTTGGGGTCTGAACCAAGACCTGTTCCTCCGAAGCCGAGGCTGATATTTGCTCTGATTCCGAGGCTGTCTTCGAGTACTTCTTTGATCAGTGCAGCTACTAAACTGTTTGTGCCGGGAAGGTGTCCGCCGAGCTTTCCGCAGATGTCTCCGAAAACGCCATTTCCTTCGATTGCTGAGATAAGTTCGTCTAATTCTGTAACTGTACCGCCTGATACGATCTCGAGCTCTTCCATTTCCAGTGTTCTGTAGTCAGTCATAGTTGTCATTGTCGTGTCCTCCTTTGATGAGACTGTGTTTTTGTTTGATGGCTTCATTATCACCATCTCAAGTGGCACAAACAATCAGTAATTCACAGCGTAAATGTGGCTTAAGCAACAGATTCCGGGACGTCTGTTGCACAAATGAAAAATACCTCTCCGGTATTTCGCCAAAGAGGCATTGATTCTTCGTATCAGGGACGGCGTAATTAAACCATTAAACTATTTCAGGCCGGTTGTTATCTTTTCTTCCTGAGCTCATCCTCAAACTTCTTCTCGAACTCAAGTTCTTCTTTTGAGCCTGTTTCAGGTATGTCGACCATCTTCTTTTCCCACGAAGAAAGATAGATGGCATTTGAGAGAAGAAGGCTCTTCCTGCCTTCTGAACCTGGGACTATGAAGGGTTCGGAGGAGGGATTTGATCCCGAGTTCTTTTCGAGATATGAGGAGAAGCCTAAGAGCATCTTAAGCCATTGATCTTCATCTTTTTTATCGAGAGCGACGTCGTGCCAGGTGCCGTTTATCGTCCGGAAGAAATCGGTTGAATTCTTTCTGTAGTCAGACTCTTTCTGACCCAGTTCGGGTGCAAGCTCTGAGATCTTGAGGTTGCCGTTCTCACAGACGACCAGGGCTTCTTCAAGGAATATCTCAAGACGGTCGATGGCAGGGGAATCTCCTGTTGATGTGATGAATGTTCCTGTCGCGCCGTTTTCCCATTCCATGTAGGCGGTTACATCGTCTTCGACTTCTATGTCGTGGTAATGTCCCTCGTGGCAGAATCCCTGAACGCGGGCTGGAGTGCCGCATATCCATTGAAGGATATCAAGATTGTGGGGGCACTGGTTGAGAATGACTCCGCCGCCGTCGGTCGCCCATGTCGCATGCCATTTGCTTGTCTTATAGTAGCCTTCAGGCCGGTACCAGTTCGTAACGAGCCAGTGAACTCTCTTGATCTTTCCGTACCTGCCGGAAGTGACTATCGAATGAAGTTCGCGGTAGCATTCTGACAGCCTCATCTGGAACATCATGGCAAAGACTTTTCCGGCGATTTCCGCTTCCGTCTCCATGATGCGCGCCTGTCTTGAATAAACACCTGCAGGCTTCTCGCAAAGCACATCAAGCCCTGCTCTCCATGCCTTAACGGCTATCTGTTCATGTGAATAATGCGGCGTTGCGATAATGACTGCATCTAAGGCAATCTCACCTTGTGTAAAACTGTCCAGGAGTTCATCTGCCGTATTGTAAACAGGGATCTTCGTTCCTATATCTTCCTCAAGCTGCAAAAGCTTCTCAGGACTTACTCTCGTTACAGCCGAAAGACTCATGCCCGGCACCATGCCGGACGCGATATAGCCTGCATAGCGGCTGCCCATATTGCCCATTCCGATGACTGCTGTTCTGATCATGAAAGTTTCCGTTCTGATAAATATCAGTGAAGGTCTGAGATTACTTAGATCACGTGGTCCTTTTTTCGCTAGGTGACAGATTTATATTAGCACAATAAGATCTGCCGGATTGAGAGAATTTGCAATGAAAAGTGTTGATATACATATCTGTTATGATGCATCTCCTGCGTGTTTGGTATTATAATAAAAACGTGAATTTTCAATTCAAACATCAGGGATAATAACGACACATGATAACAGTAAACTTGTACTACAAAGGTCAGAATGGAAGCGCAAGGGCATTTGCGCAGGAGATGGAGCAATCCGGAATAGCTGATGCCATCCGCAGCGAAAAAGGCAATCTTCGATATCAGTATTTCGTTCCGCTTGATGATCCGGAGACGGTGCTCCTGATCGACTCATGGGTTGATCAGGCTGCCATAGATGAGCACCATGCATCTCCTATGATGAAACAGCTTGCCGCACTTCGCGAGAAATACGATCTCCACATGACTGTTGAACGCTTTGTCAGCGATGAATATGAAGCGGATAAACAGTTTATCAGAACATAATAAGATCAAGATAAAAGGCGCCCGGAAAGGCTACTTGAACCCTGCAATTTACTTACTAAAATCAAAAAACTCATTTTTAGTAAGTAAATTCAAATTATCCACTTAAATTGCAACTTGTCCCTCCCGGAATGCAACTTGGACAGATTTGCCCACGCGGCGGATCGGTGTTTGCTATAGTCGGGTCATTCAAGCAAAACAAAGGAGTTTTCGGGAAATGAAAAAGAACAAGATCATCAAGGGATTAGGAATTACATTGGGCGTTATCGCATTCATTGGAATAGCAGGTTCCATCGCAATGGGCGGATATGTATCAGACAGGATACTTCACCAGAACAAGGGTAAAGACACACATGACAACAGCATTAAGCAGCTCGAAGTCTGGGGATACGATACGGAAAAGTTTGAGAACACCTATGAGGGAATCGAGATAAGTGCAACAGCTGAAGACGGCAACACAGTACCCGGCACTTATTACGGAAACGGCAGTGATAAATGTGTGATCCTGGTACACGGCGCAGGCGGAGACAGGGTGTGCATGTATCCTCTCGCTGAGCTGTATCTGGAAGACGGATTTGACGTTATCTCGATCGATCAGAGAGGATGCGGCGAAAATGCTGATGATAGGGTTACGTTCGGAATCAATGAATCACTCGACGTTAAGGCGATGGTCAAGTTTGCAAGAGAAGAGATCAAGGCCGGCAAGGTCATCGTTCACGGCCAGTCCATGGGCGGCCAGACAGTTGCGATCTACGCATCAAACGTAACACCGGGCACAGCCGAGGCAGCAGACGCGGTGATCTGCGATTCACCCGTTCCCGGAATGGAGCTCGTTCTCAAGGAAATGTTCGGTGACGGCGATACGGATTCGTTCATGGCCAAATATCTTACAGGCACGAGCAAGGCCTTCATGAAGGTTGCAAACGGCATTGATTATGATGACGGCGACACGATCAATGTGGTAAGAAATGACAACATTCCTACGATGATCATCGTATCCGACAGGGACGAGGTCTGCCTGCCTGACCAGGTTGAAGAGATTTATGATAATATAGCTTGCGAAAATAAGGTCATCTACCATGCTGACAGCGCACACATCGAAGGTGTTATCGACGATCCTGATGCATACATGAACAGCGTGGAGAGCTTTCTTAACGGAGCCGGAATCTGATAAATGAAACTCAACCTTTACGAAGACAAGAATACTTCCAATGAACATGTTGACGTGTATTACGCGAATATGCGTCCGGTCATAAGACAGATAATCGACACGGTCAACTCAGAGCGTCCCTCACTGCAGGGGCGCCCTGCTGATGAAGAGCTGGATGACGGTGAAGAGATCCTGTTAGATCCGCGCGAAATATATTATCTCGATCACATCGACCGTAAGCTTTTCGCATATACGAAGAACGGCGTTTTCCGTCTGATGAATACACTTGCAGCATGCGAAGAAATGCTTTGGAATTACGGATTTGTACGCGTCTCGAAATCAAATCTCATCAACATCTACAAGATAAAGCAGTTAAAGCCTGACCTTAACATGAAGGTCTACGCGTCTTTCGATAACGGCGAGAGGATATGCATCAACAGAAGCTACAAGAAGAGCTTCAACGAGTATCTCCAGAGAATGAGGAGGATGAGCTGATGTTAGCCAGATTAAAACAGTATTTAGTTGAAGTCTGCTGCGTTTACGCGCTGGTCTCGGTCGCAGGCGCGGTCATAGATCAAATAGCAGGTTTCGAGACAAACAACATCAATGTCATGGTCATGTTCGGTTTATGTGTGATCGGTACATTTGTACTGTATCTTCATAAACTGTTCGATAATTTCAGCCCGCTCTTTATGATCGTCGTTCAGTATCTTGCCGCCTGTGGCATCAGCGCGCTGTTTATATGGATAGTGAGCTTTTTCGCCGGTCCCGTGACACCCCGCGGCTGGTTCGAACTCTGGCGTTCGTTTACGATACCCTATGTGATACTTGCAGCATTTTATTATTGGAGAGTTTTCTCCGAGACCAAAAAGCAGGATAAGCTGATCCAGGAGATCAAGGAAAACAACAAGACCGAAAGCGTTTAAGATAAAAATGTCAGGGGCTGTCGCTTTTGCTTTGCGATAGCCCCTGTATTCTGTTTATTTATGTCTGAGAGCGATCTCTAACACAATGTATATGTGCTCAATAATGGTTTATGTCTATGCCCCAGCTAAATCTTATATTGCAATAATATTCGCTGTCTGATTCATAAACAATATATGTGATGATGTATTTCTGATTGTCATCTATTTTTATCCAATAGCCTCCGTCGTATATTCCGTCGGCGTCATATACTTCGCAGCTTTCATAGGAACCCTGGGTAGCGCGGGCTACGAAAGCATCTGTTATGGCCTGGACTTTTTCGGGATCGTTAATGACTACCTCCATCGAGAAATCAGTGTTGTCCCAAAGCTGTGTGCTGAAAACGTCTACATCCATATGGCTGACGAAATCCGTTCCTTCCGGCTCAGGAAATGACATCCAGATCAGGAGGAGGTTATCTTCGGAAGATTGGCTGTCGCTGTAATCTGAATTATGGCTGTCGACAAATGATCTGAATGAATCAAAATCACCGACATCCATTGATGCCACATATTCCTGATAGGAGAAGTACAGGTCTACTGTCTCTTCCGCTGACAGATCGGAGATTATGTAGTATCCGTATTCGTCGAATTCTGTATTGTCAGGTACATATGAGACATCTGCTGCGGCCGTTCCCTGCTGATCGGATGTGAGGTCATCGTCGTAATCCTGTGTTTGTGCGGCCGGTTTTGAATTGTTATTTACTCTGTTTGCAATAACTACGATTGCTACTACTATTGCTGTGATTAATGCTAAAAGTGCAAGAATCCAAATAATTAATTTCTTGATCATAATATCTGTCCCTTTCTTTACTACTTCAACTGAAGCTTTTGATACTGCTCCCTTAACGGAAACTTTTGCTGATGCGGACAGATTGATATTTGCAAGTGAAGCGGGCATGGCCCTGAAAGGCACCTGCTCGGCTTCTTTCATGAACAGCTGGCTCAGGAATGGCAGTGCCATAACTGCAAACAGCTTCGTATCTTTTTCTTTCTCATACTTCTCGACCTCCTTCTTGATCTTATTCTTGGCAAAGTTGATCCTGCGCGAGACCGTTCCCTGGGGAACTCCCAAAGCCTCTGCGATCTCTTTCGTGCTCATCTCGTCAAAGTAGAACAGGATAAGTGTTCTTCTGATATCCTCAGACAACGAATTGTTGATGATATCCATAACGATCCTACGCATCTCTTCAGACTCAACGATCGCATCCGGCAGGAAATCCTCAGGCAAAGCTTCGACGTCATCAAAGAATTCGTCATCCATGCTATCGGTCTTCGTTCTGGTAAGGCGGTTCAGGGCTTTGTTTGCCGCACTCTTTTTGAGCCATGGCAGAACCTTGTTCTTGTCCTTGATGGTGTCATAGGATTCGATCAGGGCAACAAAAGTATCCTGTACTACGTCCTCTGCATCTGTCTCGTTTTTAAGGAGCGAAAATGCAGTCCAGTAAACGGCACGATAGGCTTCGTTATAGATTTTCTCGAGTTCTTCGTTGGTCATAACCTGCCTCCTCTTGTCCGCATCTATCCTATAGACACATGAAGTTGATGTTTTCTTCGCTGTTTTTTCGAAAAATTTTCAGAAATAGTTAAAAAGCACACAAACAATAAAGCTCCTCATTTGTCTCCAACATTGAAGGGCTTTATTGTTTATATAAATATATAAGTTGCAGTTTATTCTTGCTTGGGCTTATTTTCAACCGAGAAGTGCGGAGGGAATCTTACTACCGTACCACAGTAAAGGCATGTTCCCGTAAGAGGCGTATTGCCGTTATCGATGATGTTTTTGCCGCATCTGGGGCAGGGCATGGATGCTCTCATTGTGGGATCGAATGTCTCAGGTCTCGAAACGACTTCATCGATCTTGGCATTGATGCGCTCAGGATCGATGCCCTGTTCGACCATGATCTCCATCATTGCCTGAACCATTATCTTCAATCTTAAAATGTCGCTCTTAAGATCGGTAAGGTTTCTGTTTACTTCGGCAACTCTTTCGGAATTGCGAGCTTCCGCAGAAGCGTTTTTATACTCGGCTCCATAGTTGATGTTGCTATTGATTCTTGCCATTATTCTTTCCCCTTTTTCCATAAAGTGATAATTCAGTTTAACATAAACGAAACATTACATTCCCGTCCTGAAACATACTTATCAATCATAGTGTTGATAGCTTGCAAAAGCATATACATTGCATATAATATGAATATGCGAGGTAATTGTTATGGCTAAGACAGTAAATATGTGCGTTCGTGTAGATCCGGAGTTAAAAGCTCAGGCTGAAATAATATTGGAACAGCTCGGTATGAATATGAATGGAACGATCAATATGTTTTTGACTCAGATCGTTCGCGAGAAAAGAGTTCCATTAAATCTTTCTCTTAACAATGACAAAGAAGTTCTTCCTGACATATATATATCAAAACAGGAAAGAGAAAACGGCATTGAAGGAATAGATGCCAGAACACTTTTGGAACAAATGAAGAAGATCGTATCAGACGCCGAAGCTAAAGAGAGTGACTCGAGTAGCAAGGTGGCTGGTTGATGGGAAAATATAGAGTTATTGTTTCAAAACATGTAGCAGATTATCTTCTAACTTATATTGAGTTTATTTCTCTAGTCAGTACAGAAGCAGCTCGGCAATTTATTGCTGAATACGAAAAGATAATTGTCAGGTTAGAAGAAAACCCTATGCAGTTTCAAGTAGATACATCATTTGATAATCCTGACGGATATCGAAGAGCAGTATTTGCCAAATGGTATAAATGCTTGTTTCAGATTGAAGGACATGTAGTGTATTTGGATTCTGTCATTGATTGCAGACAGAATAACAGGTAAAAGAAATTTCCAACGATACCAATGTTTATAGGCTACTGTCATTAAAATTTTTAAATATAAACCATTGCGCTGCGTAACCTGTTTGTATTATTCGTGCCATTTTATTCACTCAATATTGTTGTCGTTTTGATGCCGTCTGGAAGATAATTTGAAAACCCGGCGGGATAACCTATACCCGAAATCAAAGGGTGACCATGTGGCCGCCCGAGAGATCAAAGGGGAAATAGGAATGGGAATCAAAGGCTGGTATATGGCAGAGGATAATTCTGCCGGCGGGAGCTTGACCACCGAAAATAATTACAGGGAAGTGGCCGCAAGACGCAGAGCGCCCGCAAAACCTACAAGCGGTTACACCGAATTTAATGCTGTTGATAACGGCGTGCAATCCGGTATAAGACCAGGCAACAGGGATGCGGTCAGAGATCTCGCTGCACATGATGCTGAGCTGATCAAGGCGGAGAGGCCTTCACGGAAAGTAGAGGCAGCAAAGGCTGAAAAGGCTGCACAAGCACCCGCAAAACCAATCGCAAAGAAGAAAAAGAAGAGTGCCGCAGGTGCCGTTATCGGTACTATGGGAGTGCTCATCGTTGTTGCGGCAGCTGTAGCAGGCGGCTGGTATTATCTTGCCGATAAGCAAGGCAAAGACAATCTCAAAAAAGAAGTTGTCATTGAAGCCGGTTCGAGCATTAAGATCGAAGACTTCTTTTCGAATTGCCCTGTCGATGCGAAATTCGTAACCGACGTATCAGATATCGATACGGATGTCCCTGCCATATATCAGCTGACCATTTCTTATGAGAAGGCGTTCACGGAAGACGTGACGCTCAAGATCGAAGACCACACAGGTCCCGACGGAAAGGCGGTCTCACAGCGCGTATACACGACATGGAAAATGCCTGAAGCCGAAGAGTGCGTCGATGGTCTTTACGACCTGTCCGGAATAGCGATCGTTAAGTACGAGGAAGACGCTCCGAAGTTTGAGAAGAGCGGCGAGTTTTCGGTGCCGGTAATCGTTACTGACATGTATGGAAATGATACAGTCATCAAGGTCCCGTTTACTGTTATTGACGACCGCGAAGCGCCTGTGATCGAAGGCGTTCACGATATTGAGATCGAAGGTGATGCGTCAGAGATCGATCTGCTGGAAGGGATTTTCGCGTATGACGATTACGATCCCGAGCCGACGGTAAAGGTCAATGATTTTTCCGTCAATTATAAGAAGTCCGGCGAATACGAACTGACTTATTCTGCTTTCGATGAAGCAGGCAATGTGAGCAACGTGAGTGCGACGCTCAAGATCGTGCTTCCTGAGACTGAAAAAGACAAGAATAAGGATGCTGATAAGGATGCTTCGTCTGATTCAGGCAGCTCTGATTCGTCAGGTTATTCCGGTTCGTCTTCAAGCGGTTCGTCTGATTCAGCTTACGAAGCGGCCGAAAATGTGATGAATTCCTTGTGGCGCGACAGCGATGTTGAGACCGCAAGAGCCATCTTCAAGTGGGTCCACTCGAACATTTCTTATCAGACGGTAAGCGATTACTTAAGTTATGAGGAAGCCGCGTACAGGGGCTTTACAAGAAGGAGCGGCGACTGCTACGTGTATTTCGCGTGCGCCAAGATGCTTCTTGACTGCGCCGGCATCCCCAACATGATGGTCGAGAGGTTCCCGGTATACAGCAACGGTCACTACTGGAATCTCGTCCAGCTGGACGGCGAGTGGTACCACTGCGACGCGACCGTGTTCAGAGACCATCCCGCGATGTATTTCATGTGCACGGACGACGAGATCGATGACAGCCATCACTCATTTAACGGCGCACTTTATCCTGAGCGTGCAGGCGGCTCATCTGAATATCAGGCAACGCCTACACCCGAACCGACGGAAACACCAGAGCCGACGGAAACTCCTGAGCCGACGGAAACTCCGGCACCCACGGATACGCCCGCGCCGACTCCCACTGAAGAGCCGTCGGAAACAACAGAGCCTACAGAGACTTCGGAACCCTCTTACGATCCTGTAGCGACAGACGATCCCTACACCGGGCAAACAGATCCGGATTACACGAACCCTCCCGTAATCCAACCCGGTGAGGAGATCGGTCTTGCGCAAGATCCTAATGACGGTATAAATGTCGAAGCTTGAACATAAATACTGATATAATTACTCTTGTAAGTTTATTTGCAGGAGTATTTTTATGTCCGGGATTATTAAGAAAATTATCGTAGTAGTTTTGACTCTCACAGTCTTGATGGGCTTTACGGCATGCAAGGCCAAAAGCAAAGTTAATGTTAATGCGCCCCAGGCTTCCATCACCGATGAGTGGACTTTTGATCACGCATTGAAGCAGGGCGAAAATGTTCCGAGATTTATCTTTGACAGCGACAAAAATCTCCCTCAGTTCACATCCGACGGCACGAACTTCACTTTCAATATTGTCCCTGGCAAAAACTATTCCGGCACGATCGAAAAGATCGACGACAGCAACTTCGTTCTTTATAAAGACGGCTCACATGACAAGGCTTTACCGGCCACAATCGCCGGCAACTCCCTCACACTGTACGTAAGCGATGACACATATGTGGTGTATGTGGTGAAGAAGTAAGAGTGCTTGTTTTCGAGAGGTTAAAAATGTATCTTGGGCCCTGCTTTCCGCGGGGCCATTTAACTCAAGTCTAACTTGAATTTGTCATTGATAGTTCAACTTCCACTCGCTAAAATATTGGTGTGAGATCCTCTATTCTAAAGGCGAAGGAGGTGAGTCACATGGCAAACGTTACGTACTATCTGATTCGTGAAAGAAGATTAGGCAAGAAGACAAACGACGGGTACTTCCTCTACGACGGCAGCGGGTGGATACCGGATGAGAGAAACGTCATAAGAGATCACCTTATGGGATACGATCCGAACGACGATACTCCTTATGGATTTGGAAGCCTAAGCATTATGGATGAGATCGAAGAGATCACGGAAGAAAGAGCGATCCGGACAATGAATCAACAGACTATAGATAATCTGATCGCCAAGTGGAAGAAGGACTTCGTTAAGGATAAAGAAGAGTGGGATAAGAAGCCCGGATGGCCTGCAAAGCTTGTTGAAACAAAGTTCACTCTGAACGGAATTACGTATGCTCTCGAACCGAATGATCTGGGATTAAGCGATGACTGTTGGGACCAGGGATTTATGGAGACGATCCAGGGGAGAATGACAAAAGATTTGGAAGCGTGTGGAGCGGTTAACATATACAATCACGGTTTTCTCGATTAGGAGGGGCGCTTATGAGTATAGGGAGCAATATCAGATCTTTAAGAGAAGAAAGAGGGTTTACTCAAGAGCAGGTTGCCGACCGGATCGGCATTACTTTCCAGGCCGTTTCTTCATGGGAAAGAGATGAGTATAAGCCCGATACGGATAAGCTTATCAAGCTTGCAGAATTGTTCGACGTGTCCGTGTCTGCCCTTGTTGAAGACAAGCAAAGCGTTTTCGCGACAAAGAAGGCCATCTACAACTGGGAACACATGAAGACTTATGTGAAGACCACCGCGAAAAACTTAGGCCTTACGAACACGCTCAAAGCCGTTAAATTCGCTGAAGAAGCCCACATGGGACAAAAGCGCAAAAGATCGGATATCCCGTATATCTATCACCCCTTAAACCTTGCCTGTCATGCCCTTTCAATGAACATAAATGATGATGCGATTATCGCCGCATGCTTACTACATGATGTTGTAGAAGACTGCGGCGTTACTTATGACGATCTTCCGGTAAACGACGAGATAAAAGAGATCGTCCGCCTACTTACTCACGATAAGATCCCTCCTGAAAACCGCGACTCGATCTTAAAGGAATACTACTCACAGATTGCGACGAATCCCAAGGCAACACTAGTAAAGTGTTTAGACCGCTGCAACAACATAACAACTATGTCCTGGGCTCTCTCGCGCGAAAGGATATATCGCACTATTAAGGAAACAGAAGAGTACTTTCCCAAGCTCATTTCAGTCCTCAAAGATGAAGTCGAATATAGCAACGCAGCCTGGCTCATCAAGTATCAGATGGAGAGCCTGCTGGACGTGTATAAGAGGCTGATGTGAGAGAAAAACGACAGCACGATTATACGTGTTTATGCTCCGCCAATACTGAGGCCATTTATTTGTAGCTATTTTTCTATACCGATTATAAAGTCACGGTTTTCACGTGCATGCATGAATCGTCTGACTTCCATTATTTTTGTTCCGCGCTCTTCTAAAACCACATAGTAGATAATGTAGTTGTGTACGTAAATTCGGTAATAAGGATTTTTCCTGTCTTTGCGAGTATGAACAGTCTCAAATTTATCCGGCCCATCTTTCAAGCGTTTTAATATGGATGCTTCTACATCATCAACCAGATTATTAGCAGCAGTTAAGTTTTTCAGTTTGAATGCTATATAAGAAACGTTATGATCAAGTTCGTCAAAAAAGATGGGAAGATATCGTAACTGATATATCTTTTTACCCATTTATTTTTCTCCGCAATCCACCGAAAACTTGATCATGATTAAGTCTTACATCTGAAGATTCAGCAAGGGCATCCGCGACATCCATTATGTGTTCTTCCGGCTCAACAAGACGGGAATATGTCTCCAAGCTCATTACAACCATAGAGCCATAACCATTCTTTGTCAGGTACACAGGCTCACCACCTTGAACACACTTTTCAATATCAGAAAATTTATTTCGAAGATCTGAGACAGGTCTTATCTGCAACATATAACTACCTCGCAATACTTTATCTTAACTTTATCAATATAATGATTATATAACGAGCGATTTAATAATCAAGAACTCCAATCACGATTGTCCGCAAAACGGGATAGATACTTGTAAGAGATATTTCAGACTGGAAGTTTTCGATAGGGAAGAATATAGTTAAAGCGTCGAAATTATACTTAGGGCTTATGAGAACAAGATCAGCAATAATTGAAAGCATAATATTGGGAATCGGAGTACTGTTAAGTATCCAGGGGACGGCTAAGGCTGTCGGATACTCCAGTTCGTATATTCCTTATTATGCACTTGCTGCACTCGGCATTGTGTTTATCGTTATTCTGATACTGCTCCGCAAAAAGAAGTTTACATTCCTGCTTGGAATAGGTTTTATCGTTGTTTATCTTTACGTTGCAGGATTCGGTTATATCGTATGCGTTCAGAACGCTATGCGTATGAGAAGACTGGAGTATTACAAAGGGAAAGAAATTGAGATTACCATCGGTGACGACAGATATGTATGGACAGGAGAAGCATATTATCGGTCAGCTGATCTTAGACCTGTTGATGTAAGTGATGAAGGAGCTCTCGTTACTATTGAAGGCGAGACAAGGAGTGTCAGTTTCGTATACGAAATGCCCGGCAATGATGACACCGTTTACTATGAGATATATTCCGGTTCAACGGGTGATTATCTTGTAATGGATAAATCATGAAGCCGGGGTGCTAAGCAGGAATTGAATCATACACGATGGTCCAAATCCGGGAAGCACCTGCAACTTCATGATTTTGCATAAACAGAACAAATTATTTATTTGAGTTGATCCTGATCAGCCTTTCGGTTTGATGAACTTGAGGATCACGAGCGCTACGATTTGGTTTTCGCGGAGACGTGAAGGTCACCAGTAGTAAACGGCGTCAGTTAATGCGACGTATGTCTCGCCGTCATCTTCGAGAGTGTTGAATGTGCCTGTCACGTTGATCTCTGTTAATGCCGGCGGAAAATCGTCGGGATAAACACAGTCGCCGGCGGGAATGAATTCGAGACCCTGTGCGCAGCAGGCCATAGCGTCCTTGATGAGACATGCATAGTAGTACTGGTCCTTCTCCTCATCGTAATAGAAGACGAACTGGCCTTTCATCTTAACGGTCTTGCCGACGTAATCTTCAGGCGTGTAGACCATCGCAAATACTTCGGCGTAGATCAGGTCGGCGTTATCTATTGTGAGGTCGACGTCGAATTCCTCATTAGATGATGTTTCGAAAAGAGACTCTGTAACTGTCGTTTCTTCGGACGAAAGAGAGGAGGTAGTTTCAGAAGTGATACTGCTTTCAGAAGCTGCAATCTGCGACTCGATGACGTCTTTTGCTCCGGTGGGCTGGCCTGATACTCTGCTGACGGGCGAGGTATTTTCGCATCCCGAAAACAGGATCAGGGAAACACACGACATAATGCAAATTGCTCTTTTCATAATGACCTCCATTCGAAAGACCCGGCATCCGCAAAGCGCGGGTGCCGGTCGTGATTCTCAGTCAAGCGCTTCCTTGAGCACTTCGTAATTGCTTTCCATTACGGAAATGTATGTTGTTCCGTTCTTAACGTCTGCCATGGTCGTTGTCTGCATGGAATCGAGAGTTAAGATCTTCTGGTCTTTTGTAGCCGTGTTGCTGATTATGGTCTCTGCTATCTTGTGTTCCTTGCCTTCGATCGTGATGACTGAAGTGAGCGAATTCTCGTCGACTTTTCCTGCAAGGAACATGATCGTCTCAAAGCTTGCTTCAGACTCTGCTGAGCACCCTACGAATGCCGCATAGTAAACGAGGCTGTAGTCGTCGATCATGTATCTGAACGGGAACCTGTCTCCGAAAACGAGCACGTTACGTGCTGCGGCATTTACCATGTTGGAATACTCTTTATCGAGTGCGTTGAGCTTATCGATGTAAGCTGATGCGTTTGCGCGGTATGTTGCTGCATTGGCGGAATCTGCTTTCGTGATTGCTTCGGATATGGCACCAACGAGAACTGATGCGTTCTTCAAAGAAAGCCAGACGTGCTCATCGTATTCGACTTCGCCTTCTTCGTGGTGGTGCTCGTGATCATGATCTTCATCCTCGTGGTCTTCGTGGTCGTGGTCATGCTCATCGTGTTCATGGTCTTCGTCGTGCTCATGATCCTCATCTTCATCATGTTCGTGTTCGTGATCATGTCCTTCCATGCCTTCGATGATCTCTTCTTCCTTGACGGCATTGCCGAGTTCATCCATGAGGTTGATTACGACCATGTCCTTGTTGGTTGCTTCCTTGAGAACGTCGTCGACCCATTCGTCGGATTCTCCGCCGACATAAATGAATACGTCGCATGTGGAGATCTTAAGGATGTCGGATGCCGTGGGCTGGTAGCTGTGAAGGTCTGCTCCGTTATCGAGAAGCATGGTGACTTCGGCGTTTGCCGGGTTGCCGCCGAGGATGTTCATTACCCAGTCGTATTCAGGGAAGATGGTTGTTACTATTTGTAAGTTCTTGTTGTCTGCTGCGGGAGCATTGTTTGTACTGCAGGCGGTGATGCAGCCTGCTGTTAATGAGAGTGCCGTAAATACGGATAAAAGTTTTTTCAAAATATATACCTCCGGTTTGAAAGAGGCCGAAAGACATTCTTCCGGTCTTGAATCTGTTTTCGAAAAGTGAGAGGTATATCAGATGTTCAGACGTATCTTGTCTGAGACGGGTGTTTCCCTGGTAAATATGGCGTTCGCGAAAACAACCGTGATAAGAAAGAAAACTGCATAAGCTGTAATGGCTGCATTAGCACCTGTGCCTGCACCGGTGCGGACAAAGCGAAGAGCGTTGCCGCATGCTTCAAGGCACTCGCAGATGTGGCATTCTTCGCCGCAGCAGTCGTGGTCTGATTCGAGTGTGACGTAGCTTATGGAAAACAGCATGACAAAGAGCAGCACCGTTACGGTTAAGGATGCCGCGATCTTTCTGAATCCCGTTCTGCGTGAAGCGGTTGTCTTGTTTATCGGACGCAAAAGCGCACACTTCTTTCTAATTCGAATTTGAGAACCGTTCTCAATTATATAGCTGAATGGCCTGTTGTCAAGGCAATTCAAATTGACACGGTAGGATATAGATGTTACTCTACCCCTAACTAATGCGCGCGCCCGGGATCTGTAAACGGCTTCCGGGCTTGATTATATAAGCATTAACGACTCTGGAAAGAGGGTTTTGAAATGGAACAGAATTCGAGAGAAAAAGAGATAGCAAATCTCGTCAGCAAGGTCATCGGAGATTATGACGGCGGCAAGAATATCGATGCCACGGATATCTTCAACAAGCCTGACAGGAACGAGATCATCGATATCGTAAACAATCTGTTTTTCGTAATGTATCCCGGTTATTTCAAGGACCGTACTTATAAGACCTACAACCTCAGAAATGAGCTCGCAGTAATGATCGAAGACATCTTCTACCGCCTTAACAAGCAGGTCTTCGTTGCGCTCGATTTCTGCAAGCTCAGAGGCTCCATGACTGAGGACGCGCGAAAAGAAGAGAGCTACCGCATCTGCAGCACATTCATCGAAAAGATCCCTCAGATCAGGGAATATGTTGAGTCCGATCTTCTTGCCACATACGACGGCGACCCTGCCGCAAGCAGCTTTGAAGAGATCATACTCGCATATCCGGGCATCATCGCAATCACGACATACAGACTCGCGCACGAGCTCTATCTTTTGAACGTTCCCGTAATTCCCAGACTCATGACTGAGTTTGCGCATTCAAGAACGGGTATCGACATCCATCCGGGCGCTACGATCGGAAAGCATTTCTTCATCGATCACGGCACTGGCATCGTAGTTGGTGAGACATCCATCATCGGCGAGAACGTCAAGATCTATCAGGGCGTTACTATCGGCGCTCTCTCAACAAGAGGCGGCCAGAAGCTTGCAGGCAAGAAGCGTCACCCGACTATCGAAGACAACGTAGTCATCTATGCCGGAGCTTCCATCCTCGGAGGCGAGACCACGATCGGCAGGAATTCCGTCATCGGCGGTAACACGTTCATCACGAGTTCCGTTCCTGCAGACACGAGAGTCAGCATCAAGAATCCTGAGATGGAATATTATTCTGCCGGCAAGAAGCACGTCAAAGAAGAGATCAAGCAGGACGACGCATGGTTCTACGTAATCTGAAATTTGCAACCAATCTTACTTTTTCTTCGTAAGCGACTTTAATATGTCGATGTATTCCGAAGTCAGGTGCGACGGGTGGATCGACTGCGGCAGGATGTATCCTATCTCCATGTAGTCGTCAACCTTAAGCTTTTTGGCGATGATGTTCGGTCCGTTAAGTTCCTCGTTGATCACGCCGCTGCAGATCGTGTAACCGTCAAGACCTATGAGCATGTTAAAGAGCGTGGCGCGGTCGAGCACGACGAGTTCCTTGTCGCAGTCGACGGTGCTTAATATCTCTTCCGCGAAATAGAATGAGTTGTGGCTGCCCTGCTCGTAGGAAAGGCGGGGATAGGGCTTTAAGTCTTCCAGCGTGAGATATTTCTTTTTTGCCAGAGGTGAATTCTTGCCTATGAACACGTGCGGCTCGGCCTTGAAAAGAGGTGTGAAAGAGAGGTTATTGTCGCGCAGTGTTTTTCTTATAACTTCTTCATTGAACTTGTTGAGATAGAGGATGCCGATCTCGCTTCTTAAATGTGCGACATCGTCGATGATGTTGAACGTCTGCGTCTCACGCATGTGGAATTCATATTTGTCGGCACCGCTCTTTTTGAGGAGTTCCACGAATGCTTCGACCGCGAAAGAATAGTGCTGCGCGGATACGAAAAACTTGAGCTTGCCGGATTCTTTTCCCGTGTAGCGCTCGTCAATGAGCTTTGCCTGCTCAAGGACCTGCCTTGCATAGCCCAGGAATTCCTCGCCTTCGGAGGTCAGCTTGATGCCCTTGTTCGATCTCATGAAGATCGTTATGTTGTATTCGGTCTCGAGTTCCCTGATGGCAGTCGTGAGGCTGGGCTGGGCGATGAAGAGCTTCTTTGCTGCAGCCGTTATGTTTCCTTCTTCTGCCACGGTGACAATGTACTGGAGCTGTTTTATGGTCATGGGAGCGGTTTCCTTTCGATAGGCGTTTTCTTGATTTTACTACTCGATATAGATTTTATCTATGGCGAAAATGTGTTTTTATGTATTTTACCCATTGCTCCAATGGGAATATACTTCCACTCAATAAATCAACCGCAAATATGGGAGGCACTACATGAAAACATCAGTCATCGGTTATCCGAGAATAGGTAAAGACAGAGAGCTAAAGTTCGCATCAGAAAAGTTTTTCGCTGGCGGGATAGACGAGGCAGCTCTTCAGGCAGTAGCAAAGCAGATCAGAAAAGAAGATCTGCTCAAGCAGAAGGAAGCAGGGATCACTTATATCTCTTCCAACGATTTCTCCTTCTACGATAACGTACTTGATACGGCATTCCTCTTCAACGTAATCCCTCAGAGATATAAAGATCTGGGCCTTTCAGAGCTCGAGACATACTTTGCTCTCGCAAGAGGCTACCAGGGCGAAAAGGGCAACGTTAAGGCTCTCGCAATGAAGAAGTGGTTCAACACTAATTACCACTATCTCGTACCTGAGATCGACGATGACACAGAGATCAAGCTCGCCGGCACCAAGCCCGTTGATGAGTATAAGGAAGCAAGAGAATTAGGCGTTGATACAAAGGTTGCTATAGTTGGTCCCTTCACATTCCTGAAGCTCGCTAAATTTACAGGCGCAAAGAAGATCGCTGACGTATCCGGCAAGCTCACGGAAGAATATGTAAAGCTCGTATCTGTTCTTACTTCCAAGGGTGCAGATCTCATCGAATTCGATGAGCCTTATCTCGTAAGAGATCTGGACGCTTCCGACATTGAGCTCTTTAAGAATATCTACGCTTCGATCCTTGCAAACAAGAACGGCGCGAAGATCCTGCTCCAGACTTATTTCGGCGATATCAGAGACATCTATGCTGAAGTGATCAGGCTTGATTTCGATCTCATCGGCATCGATTTTGTTGAAGGCAGAAAGTCATTAGAGCTCGTTAAGAGTTACGGTTTTCCTAAAGACAAGGCGCTCGTTGCAGGCCTTGTAAATGGTAAGAATATCTGGAGAAACGATTATAAGAAGACACTTTCCGCACTGAAGGAGATCGGCGTAGAGAATGTCGTTCTCGGCACATCATGCTCACTTCTTCACGTTCCTTACACACTCGATAACGAGACCAAATTGACTGACGATTATAAGAAGCATTTCGCATTCGCAGAAGAAAAGCTCACAGAGCTCGCTGAGCTTGCTTCGATCGCAGGAACAGATTACGATGGCAGCGAAGTTTATAAGAAGAACCGGAGTCTTTTCGAAGGCCGCGTAAACAGTGAGGATAAGGAAGTCCAGGCAAAGGTTGCTGCCATTACTGACGCGGATTATGTAAGACTTCCCGTTTTCGAAGAGCGCGAAAAGATCCAGAAAGAGATCTTAAATCTTCCTTTGTTCCCGACAACAACGATCGGCTCTTTCCCGCAGACATCTGACGTAAGAAAGAACCGCCAGGAATTCAAGAAGGGCTTAAAGTCCAGGGAAGAGTACGTTGAGTTTAACAAGAAAAAGATCGCAGAGTGCATCAAGCTCCAGGAAGAGATCGGCCTCGACGTAATCGTGCACGGTGAGTTCGAGAGAAACGACATGGTCGAGTATTTCGGCGAGCACTTAAACGGCTACCTCTTCACAGAGAAGGCATGGGTCCAGTCCTATGGTACAAGAAACGTTAAGCCGCCGATCATCTGGGGCGATGTCTCAAGAAGAGAGGCTATCACCGTCGAGTGGTCAAAGTTTGCAAAGTCATGCACAAACAAGCCTGTTAAGGGCATGCTCACAGGTCCCGTTACGATCCTTAACTGGTCATTTCCGAGAGAAGACATCTCCATCAAGGAGAGCATCCTCCAGATCGCGCTTGCGATCAGAGATGAGGTCTTAGATCTTGAGGCGAACGGAATCAACATCATCCAGATCGACGAGGCCGCTCTCCGCGAGAAGCTCCCTTTGAGAAAGTCCGACTGGTACAGCGAGTATCTTGATTTTGCGATCCCTGCATTCAGACTCGTCCACAGCAAGGTGAGCCCCAAGACACAGATCCACACTCATATGTGCTACAGCGAGTTCACGGACATCATCCCGGCGATCGACGCGATGGACGCTGACGTAATCACATTCGAGGCATCACGTTCAGACCTCCAGATCCTTGATTCACTGAAGGAGAATAACTTTAAGACGGAAGTAGGTCCGGGCGTTTACGACATTCACAGCCCCCGTGTTCCTTCCGTTGAAGAGATCGTCGCAGCGCTCACAAAGATGAGAGAAAAGATCGAAGATTCAAAGCTCTGGGTCAACCCCGACTGCGGTCTTAAGACAAGAGGAAACGAAGAAACAGTTAAGAGCCTTACCAATTTGGTTGCGGCTGCAAAACAGATCAGAGGATAAGTCATGAAGGTATCACAGGTTTACAAAAAGAAGAGAAGTCTCTCGTTCGAGATATTCCCGCCCAAGAAAGACCAGGAGCTCTCCAACATCGATGAGACTTTAGGTGTTCTCGCTGAGCTTAATCCTGACTTCATCAGCGTCACGTTCGGCGCCGGCGGATCTTCCAATTGCAACCGCACCATCGAGCTCGCAAAGAAGATCAAGTACGAGTACAAGATCGAACCTGTGGTACACCTCACATGCCTGCATTACGACAGGAACGAGATCGATTCGTTTGCCCGTGTTCTTAAGGACGAAGGCATCGAGAACATCCTGGCTCTCCGCGGCGATGCGAACCCCAATGTTCCCGCCAAGAATGACTTCAGGCATTCTTCGGATCTGATCTCATATCTTAAAGACAGGAATGATTTCTGCTTTCTGGGCGCATGCTATCCGGAGTGCCATCCCGAATCTTCCGGAGTCGTAAGCGAGATCAAGAGCCTCAAGAAAAAGGTCGATGCAGGCGCCGAAGTCCTGCTCTCACAGCTCTTTTTCGACAACGAGATCTTCTACCGCTTCCACGATGAGTGCAAGATCGCTGACATCGACGTGCCCGTGATCCCCGGCGTAATGCCCGTCATCAATGCGGCGCAGATCAAGCGCATGGTGTCCATGTGCAATGCCTCGTTCCCGCGCCGCTTTCAGAAGATCATCTCGCGCTACGAGGACAACAAAGATGCGCTTTTCGATGCCGGCATGTCATACTGCTTAAGCCAGATAATCGACTTGCTCGTCAGCGACATCAGCGGCATCCACCTCTACACGATGAACAACCCGCTGGTCGCAAGAAGGATCTGCGAGGGAATAAAGAATATCGTTTGAATGAGTTGAGGCTGTCTCGTGTGTGCAGCCATTTTACTTACTGGATTATCGTTTTCCGATTTCAGTAAGTAATTTATGCTCTTCTGGTTTATGGTTTTCCCGGATTTTACTTACTGAAAATGCATTTTCTGAATTCAGTAAGTTAAAATAGCTCTTTTCCAGCTTGTTTTTCCGAGATTTTACTTACCAGATTTAAGTTTTTCATTTTGGGTAAGTAAAATAAGCGCTATTATGGCTCGTTTTTTCGAATTTTTACTTACCAAAAAACGATTTCCTGATTCTGGTAAGTAAATTATTCTCTCATGAGTGCATTTTGGCCCAAATTTTACTTACCAAAATCGAGTTTTTCTATTTCAGTAAGTAATGTCTTTCAAGTTTACGTACCCGAAGAGCATTTTTTCGAAATAGGTACGTAATTTCAAAGCACTTATTCAGAATTTTACGTACCTGAAAGATGTTTTTCCTTTTTAGGTACGTAAATTGATGCTTCACGCACTTCGAAAATGCATAATCAGGAGAAAATTTACGTACCTGAGAAGGCTTTTTCGCATATAGGTACGTAATTGCAGAGTGATAGCCCCAATATTTACGTACCTGAAGAGCATTTTCCCGAAATAGGTACGTAAAATGCTCTGAACTGCGCGAAAAAGAAGCCCCCCATAAACCCAATTAAGAAACATGTAAGAATTGAGCAAGGAACCCGTAAAGTCTTCGCGGATGGCAACTTGTATATTGAGTACAACAAAGCAATCCAGGAGGCCGGTATGGTGTTGAAGGAAAACAGAGTATTAAAGTCAGTTATCGTGTTCGTTATCTGCCTTATCGTTCATGCGGCAGAGGTATTCTTCATAAGAACGGACGAGACGGTGTTTGCAGAGTGCTTCATCAATAAAGTCTTTGGGATCGTAATGCTCTTCGTTCTCCTTAAGCTTTGGGGACGCAAGTGGAGTGACATCGGATTTAAGAAGGCGAGGCTCATTCCGGACTGCGTTAAGGGTTTCCTGATCTGCGCGCTCTTTTATTCGATCGGATTTGCGGCTGAGTTCATCATTCTCAAGGCATCGGGCAACCCCGGCCACATCGAGTTCTTCGTGACGGGATTCTCGCTCACGGGGAACGTCGTAAAGCAGACCGGAATCGGCTATGTGCTCATGTGCATCGGATTTAATATCATCAATGTTTGGATGGAAGAGGGTCTTTTCAGAGGTTTTTACATCACATATCTCAAGGAACGCATCACACCCCGCAAAGCCCTTCTCATTGCTGCATTCCTGTTCGGTTTATGGCACCTTGTAACACCGTTACGAAGCGTAATTGACGGCGAAATGACGCTCCCGGCATTCGCTGTGATGAGCATCGGTTATGTCGTTCTCTCGGCACTCATGGGAATAAAGTGTGGACTTCTTTACGAGCAGTCGGGATCTGTCTGGATCGGACTTGCAGACCACTTTTTCAATAACTGCGTGGTCACGAATCTCCTCCATGTCGTAACTGATACCGGTGTTGATGAGTATCAGATCATGAGAGTTCTGATCGGCGAGCTTACATCATTTGTTGCA